>Ga0116227_10005747_pt1 | contig 25813 bp, 18 predicted proteins | sample S1TSphgellanicum_FD_89693 | JGI IMG/M metagenome (GOLD analysis project Ga0116227, IMG submission 89693) | Host-associated microbial communities from peat moss isolated from Minnesota, USA - S1T2_Fb - Sphagnum magellanicum MG | ecosystem: Host-associated > Plants > Peat moss > Unclassified...
ATAACATTCTTTACCCGCGAATGTTTACCAAATTACACTGGTTGATCTATAAAATTCTTTAAAATTCTTGCTTCTTTGGGCTTCCATAACATTCTCGCACCAAGAATGTCATAACTATGTTTTATATTTATTATCAACTTTTTTTTCTTTGTATTTATGATATTTTTGCATCTATGTTGCTAATTTGTGTTGGTGCAATCTTATAAATTCAAGCATTCTTCAAACATTTGTTACATCATCCTTTCATAAAGGTTTCAACATAACTTTTGGTGTATTTTTAGGTTGTTAATAATTAAATATTTTGCATTCCACCTTATGAAGGGAAAGTAAACACAATGCTTATGGTGAAAGCACATTATAGTGGCTCTTTTTATGTAATGACATTGTAGTGTTTTCCTAGGTGATGTATATTTGAACCTAAACTATGTTAAAACTAAAAATCTTCACATTGTTTTTACCTATTATGGTACAACATAATCAAAAAAAAAGATTAGACTAGAAATTCATTTTGCATTTATGTTATCATGGGTTGATGCATATTTCTACCAAAAAATTACATGTAATTAAATATTAAAAAATACAAATATATTTCAAAAGTGATTGAAATGATTTTTAACCTTCATGAAAAAAATTATATCCATTTCACACATAATTTGAACCATATTCATGAACCATTTGAGGAATTTGACAATTTTCATGCCACAAATGGGGCTTTTTTAGCCCACACAAACCATAGTGTGTGGTAAATAGACATTTTGAAATTTCAATCACTTTCAAATGGAAGGTGACAAGTATTGTGAAAAGGTATTTTTTTGGGTAAAATCACATTATGATGGATTTTTTTGGAAATCCCAAAGCCTGATTTCTTGAGTTTGGAAATTTTTATTATTACCTAGTTTCCCAAATGAAAATGAGAGAAGATTCAATTTATTCAAACATTATGAAGCAATCCTTCAACTTCAAAATAATTACACCAAAACCATCAATATTGAATCCACAATGGACTTTTCAATCCAAGTAGGGTCCCCACCCACTTATGGATTTATTGCTTAAATACCCATTGTATGGGGAATTACTTAAAATTTTGGGGCATGTTACTTCGAATATCTATGGCATTCAAGGTCAAAAAATATGGAAAGAAAAATCTCTTGTCTTTTTATTATTCCATTTAATGACTTCATAATATCCATGTTATGCAAAATCCATTTACCTACACAAATGTTTTTTTCCCAAGACTTCTTTCCATTAAGAATATTTAGAAAGGTCTTTTGTTGGATGGGAAAAAATGTTAACTTCAACATCATTTCATTAATGAAAGATGAAATTAAATTCTAATGTGATTTGAATGAGAAATAAGTTTTTTCATACCTATGTATATATAAATGTACCCATGGTTCTTTCATTATTTATCAAACAATATTAAATGGCATTACTTTTTGAAATCCAAATTATAACCTTTAAACACCATAAGTTAAACTTAAAACTAAATGCGCCACATATTGGGGGCAATCACACTTTACATACAATAATACTTGAACCAAAAGTGCTCAAGAGGGGACCATTTTAGTGTTCTTTTGGCCATTATTTGCATATTCTTGAAAGCTTTTATTTCAAAATTTCCATGGATTTGAAATTTTGAATTCCATGTTGAAATTTTTTTTACAAAGAGTTTACCTTTAGGTTTTCCTATGAGAGCCTTTCACCTTCAAAACATCTTTTCTGTGAGTTTCCTTTTGGAACAAAATTTTCTATTTTCTCCTTTGTTTTATGGGTTTTAACAATTTCATTTGGATTTCCTTGTGAATCTTTAATTCTAAATCATTTGCCATGACTTTTGGGCCTTGTACAAAAAAACAATTGATCAAACCCAAAAACACATTGTCCTTTTGGCTATGGTGTTCTACAACCAAAAGCATGTCAACTTGAGACACAATAATCTATGGTTGCAAGATTTCAAGTGGTGAATTTTGATTTCTTATGTGATATTTCAACATAATTAAAGATTTTGTTGTTAAGTGGTCATAAAAAAACAAGGACATACCTCCAATGGTTGTATATCCGAATATATACCCATTTATGCACACCAAGGATAAAAAACTTTTAAAATTAAGGTTGGAATGTGCTACATCAAAATATGACATTTATGATAGGACAAAATATGACTATTGACCAAACCTAGTGATGTAGTTGTATGTGTCATGTTTTTGTGGCAAATTGTGCAGTTGTAACATGAACATGACTACATGATCAAAAATCTTGTTAAAGGTGGTCAAACCATTCTTTTTTAAATTTACAATTTGAAATCAATACTTATGAATGAAGGGAAAATGAAATGGAAGGTAGTAACCATAACAGCTTGTAAATAAACACACATAAATTAAAGCATATATATATATATATATATATAGGACTTAAAATATATGATTCTCTCCAATTATAGTTCATAGCTTATGTAATCCCTAGGTAAGGTTACTTACGTAATCATAAATGTTTTTTGGTAATTTAAAATGGGTTAACTAAAGAGGCCCAAACAACACAACAAATATCAATTCATTCTTAAATAGAAGCCTTGATATAACATTAAACAATATTCCATCCTAGATGGAATTATTGTGAAAACAAATTTTAATATGTATTTGAGAAATGAATCTAAATGACATAAAGTAATCATTACAAAAAATTGACAAATGTCACATGCAAGATCGATCTTGATTTGAACAAAATGTAACGTGACGAAAGTCAAAAAATCTAATGTTGGAGGGGAACCTATAAAGGAGGTGAGTAATCACCACTAAAACACCATAAAGAGAATGCCAACTTTCCTACTTGAGATTTCATAAAAAATCGAATTATTACATGAACTTCTTAGAAATGACATTATCCAAACATTTTGTGTCCACAACAAATCCATCAAGGTCAATAAATCCACCATAATGTAGAGCTAAAAAATAATGAGAGATTTTTTAAACACATTGACAATTTGGGAACCAAATATTATTAGTTCATGAAAGTTTTAGAGTAATAATGGAAGAAAGTCCATTTAGTTTATTTAATTTCATTTATTGTGAAATCATTGAGAAAAGTAAAAAAAGATATAAATGTCAATCAGGTCTATAAATGAATGTTTTGGATATGTAATAGTAGGATAAATCTTTTGATGGTTTTGAGTCTGAAATGGTTGATGGAGGTCAAAATGATTTGAACAAAGCCACACAATGTAACAATATATGATATATTAAGTCCTTTTATTGTCAGCCTCCATAGGGGTAAAAAAAGTTATCACAACCTCTAGTAAGAAAAAAACATTCTCACACCTATGCAAATCCACCATTTCATTAATGATTAGGTCAATAATGTTTGCACGTACAAAAGAAGAGTTGTGCATCTTATGTAATTACTTTACAATTTTAATTCTTCCAAATAAGCATCACAAGAACATTCTAACCATGCCTAAAAGGAGTGAACCACATTCTTGCAAAACTTTGGTAGATTTAGACTTGTATCTACCTTTAGAGCAGAATGAATTAATGATAATTGATGCAAAGTACAAAATAGAAGTTGAATATTGGGCTTCAAGCAATGGGTTGTAGGATTACAAAATTTATGCAACAATAATTTATATGTCTATTCTAGAATTTTTAAACAGCTTGTGACAAGCTTGTAGAAATAATCCATGATCAATGTGGTTGATGAACTGAAACTATAGAAAACATTTTCAAAGGTAGTCAAATTATCTTTTAGGAATTGAAAATGGAATAACCTATGGTCTAAAAAGGTGAAAGCACACAAAGGTGTAGTACTTTTTGGCATATGTGGAGGCCATACTAGTGTTAAATAAAAGTCCATATATAATATAATAAAATACATTATATTGCACAAATCATATGATAAAGTTGAAATTTTAAAAAACAATTCTAGACTTTATCAATGATAGATTATTGTATCAAAAATTTACATTAAAAAAAAAAGAGAACTTGAATTATTAATTCAAATGTGTAAAAAAAATTTATTAAAAAATTCCATATATCATTGTATATCTCAATTTTTGGTTTTCAAAATCTTTCAAAATTGTCTTCCTTTATGTCAATGGCATCACACTACTTTCCATGTCAAATAAAATAATTCAACTAAACATTTTAGTAAATATAATAAGTCCATAATCATATGATATGGGTTGTAATACAAGTTTTTAGCACTTTAACTGTCCAATATGTTATGGTAACTCAAAATCCATTCTTGAGATTCATATGACATGATCACTGCATATAATATATTATTTTGTTGACTCCTTTTCACATTTTATTCATTTGATTATTTTTTTCCATCGCCAATAATAAAGTTGTGATAGAATTATGTATTACACTTTAATGTGCTTTCACCTAGAAAACATGATGTGCAAGAAATGGTGAGAAAACCATATAGACCCAGAAGATGACACATACAAGACATCTATCCTAACCTTGTAGGGAGCAAGATGCAATGGTGTTAGACACAAGAAGACCTGGTGAAGTGGAAGAGTAAAGAAGTCCACCACATTTTAAAAGGCCTTCAAAAAAGTTCATAGACAAAAAGGAAAATGCATCAAACAACACCCAACATTTTTGTAACAATATCTACAACAAAATGTCACCCATAGAAGAAGCAGGCTCACTTTAGTACATCCATAGAAAAGACCAACAATGACAATGACCAACAAAACAAATCAAATACCATCACACAATTATATAAGTGTGATTTTAAAAGATTCATGGGAATGTAGAAATTTGAAGAGAACGGCTAATTTGGAAGTGTAACTAAGGTGCTCAAAATGACAAGAAAGGTAGTCGTGTTTTTGGTCTATGTTTAGATGGATGAACTTCACTTTTTTTAGTCTTCCAAGGAATTATGAGCACCTTGGTTGCAAATAGGAACTACAAAAATTAGAGATGTGTGTATTTGAAATGGATTGTTTATAATGTCTTTTGAACACTTGGATAATTGATTAGAATGTGAGGAGTATTGGTAATGGATTCATAATATTATTGGTGGTTAACGCAAGGTAGAGATTAGTTTTGTTGCAACATTTAATGATGTGATTAATTGGCTACATGTTCCTAGGTATCATCACTGTTCTTTTTAACATCTTCTTGCTTAAATCTAACATTGCATTTTTTGGTAATTTTTTTTGTAATTTCATGCAAAAAATTGGTTTTAGGTTGAAAGATGTTAAAAACCAAAATCCAAGGTTCTATTTTGTGCATTCTGAATGTTGATAACTTGAATATAACTTGTTGTGTGACTTTGGATAAGGAATGGAGAGTTGTTGGATGATGTTGAAAGACGTGGATGCCATGGTGTGTTTTGGTGCTACCCATTTGAAAGGGAGGTTTTTAAACTTGTCAACATTTCATCAATCAATTGATGAGTGAATCACTTATATTAGTTATTATGCTAAATTATGTTTCACAACAATTCATAAGGCAATGTACATCTAGACCATGATGGACTATTCTTAGGTCAAAAAACATTGAAAAATGTGCATCGATATCTTTAGCTCCCAATTGATGTGTGTCATGTTATGGGCAATAATTGCACCCTTTGTGAACAATGGCACCAAAAATGTGTTGTGGTGGTGCTTTCATAGGAAGTTGCCCAAATGGTTTGGAAATTGGTGCCTTGGCTACCACCTTGCTACTATAGGGATGTGATCATCACAAAGGGCATTGTTATGGTCAAAGGAAGGCCTTTTTGGTGTTAATGTTAAAAGATGTGAGCTTGTACTTGCAACGATTTTGGAGCAACCTTGGCATTTTAGCCAATGAGATCTCATAATTGTTTCAAACATCCAGGCAAGGATTTTCATTTTTGATGTTACATGGGAAGGAATATTGAATAGGTGATTCAATGGTGGTTGAGCAAAATGAGCCTTATGAAGGTCATTCATGGACATGAAAAGCCAAGGTCATTAGGTTCTTCATTCATGAATTTTATGGTGATAAGAAGGTTTTCTTCTAGGTGAGTACTACAATACAACAATTTCACCATCATCCTTTGCTATGGCTCTCAAGAATGATAAGATTGGAATGGTTGTTTGAAAACCATGTTTGTAAAGGTGGCTTGGAAATGATGTGAAACCTTCATACCTTTTACTACATAAGTTCATCCCAATGCTTATTATAGGCTAGAACAATGGGTTCATAGTTATTTACGAATTGGAAGACATTACACCATGAAACCATCTCTTGCAACATGGAATGTTTGGTTGTTGCCTTCCATATTTGAAATTTGGGGATGTGGTGATCGTCAAGCATAACAATTCTAATCCTTCATCATTTCCATTGTTTGTGGTGAGGTATGTTTTTAGACCAAGGTTCAGTGCTAATTCTCTAGAGAAAGAAAAAAAGTGTGAGGAAAACAATTGCAACAACCCACCATTTCTAAAGCAAGATTATTTTGTCCATGAGGTGGAATTCTACATGTTATAAGTTGTTGCCCAATTGCCCAACAATTTCAAGAGGTACAAGGCCTCTAAGGCTACAAACACTAAATCTTTCCATTTGCTTGAAAGGTTGGTGCATGATGCTCGGGTTACACGTTGTGAAAATGGACAAGTTGTTGAGTGGGCATGGCAAGGAGGAAATAGACAACTGCCTTGAAAAAGTAACTAGACAATGCCATTGAGTGGGCATGGAAGGAAACAAGTACATAGGTGCCATGAGTTGTGGTAGTTGCCATCTACCACATTTTTGCACCCATTAATTTTCTTAAACGTAACTAGACAATTTTGAAAGCTTCCAATTGTAGTAATTTTGAATGATGGAATTTATGTACCATTCCCATCTGCCACAAATTTTCACCCATTGTGGATTCCACAAGTAACAAGATAACAATGAACTTTGAGCTTCCTATTGCAATTTATCAAAATGATGGAAATACCCATCCATCTTTCTTCAACCTATGCAAATTGGGTTACCATAGTTTCTTGAATGTTGGAAAATTTGTTAATAGCCATTCAACTCAAATTTGATTTTTTAAGAGTCTCATTTCTGTGCTGTGAATCCAATTCATTCATTGAAATTTTTTAGTGTTTTGTGTGAGTGTTTTGTGCATTGTTTTTCTTGGAGATTTGCAGCAAAATTTTTGTTTCAGGCAATAACTATACACACGTCAGGCATGTTGTTGCTTTTTCTTCTTCATCAATCTTTTTTTTATTCTTTTCTTTCTTTCTTGAATTTCCTTTCAAGGGGCTCTTGTTGTTTAAAAGCCTCTTCTTGGAGCTTACTATGCCATTTGACTATATGGACTGTGTGATCTATGCAACTATCTATTTTGGATTCATAGTAGTAGATAGGTATGTACATGATAAAATTTGGGGTTTTTTTTTGTTTTTTTGTTGGGCTATGAGGTTTTTTCTTCTCCCAAGCTTTTCATCCCACCCAATTTTGCAAAATTTTCCCCCACCATTTTTACAATTGTATTATTTTTTGTTTGTTTTTTTGGTTTTCTATATTGGTTAATATTTTGTGTGCATTTTTAAAAAAAAAAATGATTTTGGAGTTACACATTTGGTTTTTGTGTGTGTGATTTTGGATTTGTGCATTTTCTTTTTTGTGTGGGTGATTTCGAATTTGTGCATTATTTTGTGTGTGTGATTTGATGGAACTATTGTATGATTTCATATTGGCATTCAACTTGAATTCTAATTTGCATTTGATATGTCATTTGAACATTGTGTTACTATGTCCTTTTGAATTTCTTCTTTTGTACTAGATTAATTGAAGGTTTATGGAAATTCATGATATATGGAAAAATCGAGTTATCCAATGTTTAGAATTCCAATTTCAATATCTTTTTGTTTTTTCTTTGATTAGTATAACTTGACCTATTGCCTTGATTCTTATATAACATGATGCAATGATCGTATGCAATGATGTTGTAAAGTTTCATGGTTTATACTTGTTAAAATGTTTTTTTTGCCAATCCTATATCAAAAAATTTACTTGAATTAATTAATCATGTTTTTTTAACATATATGGAGAAATTGGATAAATGCAAGTTGTAAAAAGATTTTTAAATTGAAAAGATATGAAAAGAAAGAGAATGCTAAAAATAAAATAAAATGGAAGAGCCTACTCCCAAGAAATAGGTGCCCTTATTTCGTAGAACAGTGTCCCTGTTTTTAAGAAGAAAAATTCCATCATATACGAAGCCTCTCTTAACGCTAATTTGTTTCTTCGGGGTCTTTACATTTTCTTAGGTATGTGATTTTTAATTTTTTGCACATGTATGGATTAGAACCACAATCCAGGAGAGCTTGGAAAGTGTATGGTAATAATAAATGTTCCTTAATTTCCCCCACTTTGTAGGGGTAAACCAGAAATTTTTCGACTTCCCTCGCCAAAAGTTAGTTCAATCTTCTGTGGAAAACCGCTAACCTACCTAGTTCACAATTTTGAGAAAAAAAGTCCCTTCAGCAGATGTGGGAAAATACATATTATTTCTCCTTCCTTCGAATCTCTGTGGGAAAATACAACATCATTTCCTCTCATATGAGGTGTGAAAGAGAAATCTGAGAGGCAAATGATTTTTCCCTTTAACAAATCTTTTCACAGTGGGAAAAGAGCCTTTTTGTTGTTTCGTTTTACAGGAAATGTTTGAAACGCTCCTTGTGTCGTAGGTTACATCCATTTGCAAAGCAATATAGATTATATCTATAAATGATCAAAATCAAGCTTTCTTTGATTTGACATAGAAACATTGAGAGTTGAGAGAGAGATATAAAACTCAAAAAACAAGAAAAAGATGAAATCTACTTTTCCATGAGTCGTCATAAAGATAGTACCAAGCAACTTTTGTACATGAGAGCTAGTAAGTCATGGTAAAAGCACTAGATTATCAACATACAAAGTTGACATTAGGCTTCTTAGCAAACTAGATATGCAATAATCTAGTAGCCTTGAAAACTACTTTCCAACATACACAACAATGCTAGACACATACACAATAAAATTGACATTATTATTATGTTTCGAAAGATAACATGCTTGAACCTAAAAGCTCTTTGAGATTTCTAACCTATAAGACTAGGAGCATTTCCAAAAGCAATATTAAATGGTATGTATGCTGATTTTGGACGAGGTAAGCATTCAAGTGGTGTGAAAATGTGTTTGATTTTGTAAGCTTGCACGCTAATAAGGCAAGTTTTAAAAGATCAACAAAAAGAAAATGATTGCTTCTTGTTGTGCAGGGCTAGCACCAGCGATTTGCCACACATTGATAGTTATTTATTGGATAGACAACCACATATGGCATATAAATGTTCCCTTCTAGTGTATTTTGTCCAATATTTACTATTCATGGGTAAGTGAGACACAAACATTTACACTAAATTTGAATGCGATAAATGCTCTAATATTGTCTCAAGTCTAGCACATTGTTGGAGTTGTTCTAAGAATAGCTGTCTCATTTTATTTCTCTTTCCATTTAATATGTAAACACATCACATGTTTAATCTCAACCTTTCTAGTATTGTTTTGATGTACTCATGTAACTTTGCTGCTCCCTAATAAGCAGTGTTCAGGCATTAGTGCCTCGTACCTTGTGTGGTTCGACTAAGCGTTCAGGTTTTTTGATTAATGTTTTGCAAAGAATTGAAAAAATGTAGAGCAGAAAATTTGAATACTGTAAGGGGCAGGAAGTGAGGTTGCGGGGTGGGCACTAGTTTCTCCTTCCCTAAAGGCGTGGGTTCAAACCCCCTGCGCACCTGTTTTAAATGTTACCGTTTCGTTTTGTACTTAACAAGATAAGTGTTGATAGAGTAGAGAATACGAATACGAATGCACGTGGCTCCATGAATAGGCTTCGTTTGTCAAGTGTTCATCTAGTGCAGGACACAAACTCCGCAATGTGCGAAAATGCACATGGCTGTGACATAAATAGGCTGCGGACAAAGCTTGTTAGGCTGGGGTTATGTAGGCAAGACGCTAAATATTCCCCCCCCCCAATCGAGCACTGTCCGCCGCCCTTTCTGGGCCTGACAACGCAGCCCTGCGGAGAACCGTGTGGTTTTGCGGCAGGGTTTGGCTTCTTGACTGTGGAAGTTGTTGAATTAGAAAAGAAAGCATGCTTTCTTCAGCGCCTGAATCTCTGCCAGTGCTATGTAGCAAGTTCTACACCTGGAAGGTTCAGAGTTTCGAATCCGCTGAACTGTTGCAAAACATAAAATAGTTCTCAAATTAAAAGAACGTTGACAAGTTCTTTTGCAGAGTAAAAAAATCATTGTAGAACCATGCTGCAATGTTTGATGCAGAACCATGCAGCTTGGCTGAAAAACATCTGCAAGAAGACAAGAAAAACAAGCGCCAGACAGAGCTAGACGGGGTATTAAGCGTCTCGCTTTATTTAGTGTCTGACCCCAACTGAAATTGTTTTCATTAAACCAGTTGCAATGAAACCACATATATGTTGACTAGTCAGAACTCTATATGACGCTACACTAGAACCCTTCTGTTCAGAGTATATATTGAGTACGTAGATATACGTGTATTAAAAAGAGTATATATATTTACAATTCGAATATATGCACTCTACATGCTAAGATCACAAAGTTTTTTTATTTGTACATTCTTAAGTATCATTTTTTACTAAAGTACTGCTTACCTAGGTAGATCTGAAGAAGTTATACTTGCTTGATTGATGCATCTACACTTATTAGTATGGCCATAATTTGCATTCTCCTGATCAAAGTTTACCTAATATATGATTCATTGAACAACACTCTTATGTAATAATCTTGATGAAAGCAGTATGATATCCAGCTGGACCAGTCACGGTGTTCTGAATTGTGTGAACGCTACCGTGCAGCTTGAAGCACTCTTGGCCAGGGAAGGTGGCATTGTACCAGAAGGCAGCAGTACAGGCACAGTCATCCAGGCAAGCTGCTCTGCACTGGGCTTTGGAGACGAGAAGACTAGGGTAAGTAGGAATAAGCTCCCCAAACCAGTAAAAGTTTTGGAAGAGTGAATAAGTCACACCATCCAGTTCAAGCAGGTTCACTGCTGGTCCACAGAGTGAAGACAAATGCTTGACTGGTGTGCATCCTTCGCTCAAGTCGGAAGGTTCTACGGGTTTGAAATTCACGGGGCAGCCTGCACATTTATGCGCAGCAGCAGAGTTTCCAATGCAAATGCCATAAGGTCCACAGGCATTGGGATGTTCACACAAGGAGGAGAGGGCTTGGAAATTGACTTGCCATCCCGCAGAGCCGGGTCCTCCGAGGAAGACATAAGTGTTGAGATTGCCATCGGGTTCCAGTCTTGCATACTCTGCGAAGAAGTTGTTGGGATTGAGGTTATTACTTGGGGCATGGATTACGGGAGCTCCATTCTGGTTGAAAACCGTGAGTCCATCATTGAGTTCAACATAGCGAGCTTGGTAAGGTGTCCAGGAGTTCACGATCTCTGCATACTCCGTCCCAAGGGTCCAGTATCGATCGGAGCCGAAACTCTGATTGTAATCTGGAATGGGTCCCGTGTATCCAGGGTTATCGAAATCCACAAAGAGTGACAAATCGTTGGAGTATTCTTGAACCCTTGCTGAGTAGATGCCAGCGGAAGAGTAGGGCCAGTTGGGATCAGCAGCAAAGAGGATGCTTCCCAGCGGGAATTTCTGGCCGGAGACTAGGGTGTCGGATGGGTGGTCAAAACTCTGCCACACTATTGCCTGTGCACTCGTCAGCAGGACTAGGTTTCCAGAATTGAGCAGCTGGATTGATTGCACTCCTTTGTTCGCTGTCTGGCTGCTCCAAATCGCCGACCCACTCTGTGACAAAACCAGGTTGCCATCTAGCCAGAGCTTGAGGCTGCAAATCTGTTCAGGGCGATGGCCAACACATGTGCATCGACACAAAGTAACGATCAGTCAAAGAAGCACAAGATCTATCACAAAATCAGCTCGGGATTGAACACTACAAGTGTTGTATTTGCCGCAGTTTTGTATTTGAACGTGTCTAATTAATGCAGTGACTAGTACACGAGGGTCTTACCCCGCCAGCAGAGTATATGCCGTTGCTGAGATAGTTGGCCACCCACACCTGCAGTGGAGGCGGATTCTCGAAGTTTATAGTCGCATAGCACTGAGGTCTTCCAACTGGAGCTCCCGGAACTTCCTGCACATTGAGCCGGTAAGGATTTGATGCGGAAATGAGAGCAGTCACCACCTGTTGCCCTTGCCCCAGCGTGCTCCATGTACTACCCAGCTTTGCAGTATTTTGTGCAGTCACCAACTGAATCTCTTTCAACAACAGCAGCTGCACAATTGTAAGCACATATACCACCTGCATTAACAACATGCAGATCAGTTCTAATCTTCCCATTGGACTTGCCATGCCCAAGTTGATGAATCCCATAAATTGCAGACCTGTACAGATCAGGCAAATATTCTAGAGCTCAAGACTCTGGTGTCTACTGTAACAGGCCACTGAGGGACTATAGTACACCAGGTATGCAAGGTCATCTGGATGAATTCATGAAACTAGACAACTTTGCTGCCCTTTCTATGTTTCTTATATTTATTTCATGGTTCGCTCCTCCACCTGGGAAAAATAAAAACCAATCCAAAGGGCATTTTGAATGTTTTTACTGCAACAATTTCCAAAGTGTATACAGCTTCTCAAACTAGGTATGATGTAGAGATCCAAGTTATACTCTAGAAAAATTTCAATTCCCAGCCTGGATGATAATAGACCAAGAGTAGAGTTCTCATTCCTTGTAATTTCCCTGTATTCTATGTCAAAAGACTTGGGTAAGTTATATATACACATTGTTTTGTACAGCAACTCTGTACTATTCTATAAAATGTTTTGGAATATTCTTTGATCAGGTGCCAGTCCTTTAGGGTGACCCAAAATATTGTCCTAAACAATTTTTTGCAGTTTTTTTTTTGGAAAATATCATAGATAATAATTTCAAAATGACTATATAAAATTGTTTTAAATGGAAATGATTTTGCATGATATTTTATAAGTATTTTATGTTTGTCCAAAACATCATACTTTCATTATGTCATATGAATTTAATATTATGTTACATAAATCATTTTGTGCAACAAATTAGGCCATGAATAGATTATATATATATATATATATGCATCTTTTGATATGTGCATTGGCCCCAATAAGATCAACAACAACCACTAAGATGTTTGCAACTTGGCTGAATTGAAAAAATTGTCTACCTTTCAAAATACTTGTTTTTCTAGTAGTTTATAACATTGTATCCCCTCTCTATCTATTCAAAATGATTTTTACTAATGTTTTATAAAATTTTCAAATAATTTTTTAATTGATTAAGTGGCATAATGATCGATTTGTTTAGTTCTCTGTGATATTTTTCTTATTCCTTGCTAAATATTATGAATACTTGCTGAAAATAATAAGAGGCACCACATATTTAAAGTTTTGAATTGTGACCCCCTATTTGATAATTATACAAAATACAAGTTATGTAAACTCATTAAGGTTAAACTTTTTTTTCAATTATGAGCTTCATTTTGCAACTAATCCATGAATATTCCAAAATACAAAATCACTGAATACTTGATGGATTTGTGCCACCCTAAAGGACTAGCACCTGACTACATATATTTGGCTGGACCCGGATTGGACTCTTTGTTTTGTTGTTGACATTGTATTTGCAATATGAAATAGAGGCTATCTTTTCTTGTCTAGCAAGTGGATTTTAAATGACTTGATTGAATGATTTCCCTAATGAACATGCACAGAAGCTGGATACAAACAAAACTTTCAATTAATGGGCCTTGCACTTTCTCGTGACAACTTGTTTAGTCTGTGTGGATAGAAGAAATAAATTTACTAATCCTTGAAGGGACTTCAAGCTAAATTTATAACCGCCTTGACCCAAAACAATAACTATATTATATTTGGTTATCAAGGAAACTCAATATTTTGACGAACAGGTCGGAGCACCAAAGCTCAAGATGTCGGTGGGCAAAGCTGTTGTGAATATTCTACAGTGGATGCTTCAGTCATGCAAAATTCATATAAAATTCATTGTAATTTAGCTATTAACCCAGGGTTTTGAAAGCTGAAGGGAAATGAATGTAATCTTTATACGGTTGTATAGTTGGAAGTGGCTGAATATATGGGAAATAGCATTGCGTGCAATAAAGATTTATGGGTTCCCGTTTTACATTAACTGAAATATTTAGAAATTTAGAAATTATGTCCTTTAAGAAACCAATGAACGAATAAACCCCTTCTATGATCTTACTCAATTTAGGATAATGAACCTTTTTTATATCTCTCTCGCATTTGTAATTTTCTTGAGAAATTATCTCCTCAAATTACCCCAAGGGATGGAAAAGCTGATAATGTAAGATTGTTCCAGTTTGGATCTCTAAGCATCACAACCTGTGATTGTCAAAACTTTCCCTCTCAAAAAGGGAAACAAATGTAATAAATACATTGAATTTATTTAAATGAATGTGTGATTGACAACATCTCCCTAAAATGTACATTATGATGCTATGACCTTCTCTAGGAATTGGCTCTATATATGGTTGGCATCTCAAACCAATATCTTGTCTGACTCAGGATTGCTTGACACTCTTGGAAGTTCTTTTAAAATCTTGTGTATCCACCTTCATTCAATTGACACAACTAGCACTAAAGCGCCCATCTTTAGTGTCGAAAGACCAAGTGATAAAAATGATATATAATTTTATGCTACCCATCAAAACTGAAAAACACAAAACTGCCCTCTTTTGCAATTCAACTATTTAAGTGTCGAAGTTACCATCTTTTGCATCCATATAACGCAGTCAAATTGCCTCTTAAGATGCCCACATTACTCAGAGTTTTGAACCCAATGATTCATAATTAAACTGGTTCACAACTTTTCCCTTGAACTATCTTTAATTCCCTTCCAAATGAACCTGCGTTAACCTAGATATAGTCACATATTCATATGAACCTAGATCTCAAATAATCAGAACCCTGTTTCAAATGTTATCTACTTCTAGCAAACAAACTTGACTGAATAATTTTTGATACCCAATTTTCAAGACTTTGAAGTCCACTGGCAAAGGGAGAGAAAAAGGGCGGCGTTGACAGGACCGACAGCTATACGGCTTCCAAGCTATTGCTGGCAGTGCGAGGTGATTTGCATTGTGGATAAGACTCAGGCGCATGATGTTCCATGACAGATCGGTTAAGTTACTTAGTCCCAACTAGAAAAAGGCCTGAAACCATGTTGTTGCCCTACCAAATTCCAATGATGCAAGCAGCTCTAATTATAGGTGAGTTGAAATTTCACTTCCCCACTGGCTTCCCCCCCCCTGGAGAATGACAATTAATGTTCAACTGATGTGATGGGCACAGTAAGAAGATAAGCATGCGTGTCACCTTTTGACTCTGGACTCTAGGCCATAAATAACATATTGACAGTAGCCAGCAAAAGGACAGACATAATGTCTTTGTTGCTTGACGTTGTTTGTCCTCGACTAAGGTGTTAATTCTGGATTCTTTTAACCTTCTGATTGGGATCAAAATTTATGGAATTTGAGGCAAAACAATGTGGACATTCATTTCTTGGATTGTTTACTGAAACAAAAACATGATTAGATCATATATTATTATATTATCTGATAACCCCCAAATCAAATTTTTTTTCTCGATCGTTCAACTTTCAAATGATTAATTGACATTTAATTAATTATGAACTAAAATATTAATTTTGAACTTTTGTTTAAACTTAATGGTTGGAATCAAAAAAATTATTGAATTTGAGACAAAACATTATTAACATTTATTTGTTGAATCATCTAATGAAATTAAAAAATAATTATTATATATTATTAGATCTTTTGTTAATACCCAAATCAAAGCTTCTCTCTAATTTTTCAACTTTCAAACCGTCAATTATTAATTTAAAAATCTAAAATACACTAAATACATGATTCAGGCATTTGAGCGCTCTCAGTATAGAAAATTACAAACATGAAAGTTTACAGGAGTTGGATAAAGTAGCTACTAGCTAGCTGCTCATCACCTCACGGGGTGAAAGATTTGAGTACCTCTATATATGGTGTCATACATATAAGAATCACAATGGTAGGAAACCCAGGCTACGCTGCAAAACAATGACAACAAGAAGAGTGAGCGCAGTCTTGAATCTTTTCACAATGGGCACTTAGGGTCGCCTACTTAAAAGCTCCGTTGTCAAAGCTAAACCCAGGGGTGATGGCTGGCGGGTATAGCCCATTCTGGGACCCTGGGACCTCAAACAAGTCCTGGGTTCAAACCCGGTGGTGTGCACCGAGGAAAGTCCTGCCAATGAGCTTGACTTGGGGTGCCAACGGCTTGTCACGTCTGGTTTACTGTTGTGCTTCCCAAAAACCAGAAAAAGCAAGCTAAGCCAAATAGTTAGTTGTGGGTAATTGTTCAAGGCTCTCTCTTGAATATCATTAATCACATGGAGAATACGGAAATACCTCATTCAGAATACAGCTTCTTCTATACATCACTTGCACCCTATTGTGAGTGTAATTCTGATCACCTTATACACCCAAATGTGGATCGCCTATGGATCCGTGATCTAGTTGACTTCATAAAACAGAGTGGGGTCCTACGAATGGATCAAGTTGACTTCAGAAAAACACTAGAATAATATCTAAAGTGGGGTCCTATGGATTGATCTCGTTGACTTCGTATCACAAGAGAGTGGACATGTCTCAGGGTTGACATTGCATCTCAGTTATAACTCATGTCTTGGATACCAAACCATAAACAATGTGAGCTCGAGAGTTGACTTGAAATGATGCGCCTGCAAGAGTCGATGAGCCGCCTTCTGGCATAAGGTTCATAGTTCATATTGCTCGTAAACATCCTTGCCTCTTGGAGATGTCCAGAAGACACTTTTGAGGCGACCTACTCCAAAAAGAACTCTTGTGGAAGTCCTACTGTAGCAATTCCCAGACTCAGTAACTGTACAATATTTTCTGCCTGTGCTCAATCATTGGGTAGCTCGTATTGTGAAGCACTGGAACACTTGAATTGGGCGACAGTATCACCTAGCTCCATGAGCATTAGATCAGCACTTCAATTTGGAGATAGTATCACCTCCAAGTAGCTATGCATGCTACACAGGACGTGGGACCCAGGTTATATCTCGATCTGCAAGTTACGCTTAAATCAGTGCAATTGCTTTGACAATGAATACAACTGTTGACCAGAATCTCTAGCTCCACTCCTTCTGGACCCAAGATCTCACATTCTGCGAGAAGCTGATAATTTTTTCACTTGCTGTTGATGGCTCTTGAGTTTAGAGATCTTAAAACTGGACCTCCTGTCTTTTCCATTTCCATTTCTTCCAGGTTCTTGTACTCTTATGAAATAGACTTTGGCAGGTGTAATACATCAGATCAGACATCTAGCTCCAAACATCTGTTTACAACATTTCACAGTTGCAAGGATAATTTTAGGAGCGACAAATTTAAGATTTTTGCACTTCAGCTCTGACAAGTCTGCATTGTGAAAAGATCTATAATACATAAATCGGCTTTTCTAAATGGACATATTATACCTTAGTGAGTAACACTATTTATTTCAATTTTGAATTATAATAAGAGGAACAATACATATATTTAATAATTTAATAATGAAACAATATTGATAGCTATGAAATTACATATCCTTTGTTTATCCCAGACACCTTCAAAGTGCAAAGGATGGCCCAGCCAGGTGCTACAAAGTTCAACCACAAATCACAATATAGGACTGCCAAGTGCAAGTTCTAGTGTTGGACGGTTATCAGAAACAGGACCTGACCCCCGGAAGTTATCAGGGTGGTTCCTAGGGTGTATAACTGTGGTTCTCAAAAAATGAAAGAACCAGTTCAGTTCTATAACCATGGTTCTCAAGTTTTTGAAACAACTGCTCATAATGCAGACTACTGGTTCTTGAACATGAAAACTGTCGCTTTTGGGAGGTTTTTTGAAATAATCGAGACCCCAGCAATTCTTTGATTCTATTTCTTCTCCCAAAAACCGGAACTGGCTGCTCTTGGATTCTGAAATTCATAAAAAACTGAAACCAGCACAGTTCTTTATCAATTCAAATAACCCCAAAATACTGGTAGAAACCAAACTAGAGGATGTCCCTGCAGGCCTTAGAATTCAAGTGGATTTCCCTTATTAATTGGAAACTTGTGACGAATTGTAATTTCATTTCTTTGAGTTTAATGTGTAGCCACCCCTCCTATGTAGCTATAACTTATCATGGAGTTGTGCCATGACTTTTTATTGCTTGGTAGCTAATGCAATTTGGTTGATTGACCTTGCATAATAGGTACAATATCACATAAGAGTTTGTATGATCCTGCCCACAATTACAACCTGTATATTGACCTAAGACCCTAGGTGTCTGTTTCTCTAGTTGCTAGTATATTTCATGTGATCATGCTAGTCACTGTGAAAATATTTAATGGGCCATGCCTTTAGGCAAGAACTAGGCATTCACTTGGGTCAATCACACCTTAACACTACAAATCGCTTGGACTTTAACATGAGAAATAAGACCTACTCTTCAAGCACACATGTACAAAGTAGCAAGTATTAACTTAGAACTAAGTTAAAACATTAAAGGTCAATTCACATTTCATGTGCAACTCCTTTGTCTTGAGTTGCATGTACAACTTCTTCATCTTGAGTTTTCTACATTTGTTGTTTGCACATCATTTCTATGCAAATCTTCTTGAGCCTTCAAGAAATGGAAACCACATATGGCAATAATTCTTTCTCACAACAACAAGAAGAATTTATGAAGAGGAGGGCGAGGGGAAGCCATGTAGTAACACCTCATGCAAACTAGCAAAAGCAATCATAGCATTGATTGGAGTTGTGTCGTCAATCACAACACCATTGGTTGATGTCATTGGAGCAATCAAACCATTGTGTCAAAAGCAAGGCAATTGGGATCATGCCAAAGTACTGCACTCATCAAATGCAAAAATAAGAACATGTTAATTTCAAGCATTGAATTGACCACGCTCATAGATGCTTTCAATAGCACAGAAATGGGACAAGATCATTGAAAAATTACAAAACCTCACTAAATCAAAAATTGTGCACATTAGAAAAATGTGCAAGGACATTTATGGAACAAGTTGATTTCCAACTTCAAAAAAATTTCAAAATATTACACAAGGATTGGCCATCACATTTCATTATGGGTGTAAATATATATTTTGGGAATAAAAAACCATGTTGAATAATGGTGAAAACTATGAACTTTTTTACATTTTTTTTTTCTTAAAGTTTTAAAGTTATGTTAATCACTCCAAGTTGTGATAAATGACTAATATGAATGCTCAAGAATTCAAATTAAAACTTATTAAATTAAATTTTGGGTTTTGGTTTTAGTAAAGGACGTTTGAACTTAAGAATAGGTGTTGTATAAAATTGCAGTTAAATTTTACAAAGGACTAAATAAAAGACTATTTTAATAAAATAATATTGATGGTAAAAAGATTTAAATGATAATAACCTACTATCCACATTCAAAAAGCACTCACAATTTGAAAATTTTAAAATTTCAAAGTTTTTTCAATTTTCAAATTTTCAAAAGTCTTTTACCACATGTAAATGGGGTGTAATGTTCATGACATACAAAACAAACTTATAGTTTATGATACAAGAAACAAAACCTAAAGTAGTTAACATGTTTTGGTATGATTTAAAACTACATGATAAATTTTCAAAATGAAACACAAAATTTGGCAAAATCTACACATTTTGAAATTTTCACATTTATTCTAGAATAATTCACACAAAACATGTGATCTATTGGGGCAACTATATGTATTTTTAATAACAAGTTGCAAAAGATTTCATTCAAAAATTCTCTTATATGAAAAGACAAAAAATGACTAAAAAGGATTCAATCTTTTTGTAAAATATTTTTGTTGGTTCCTTTGTGTGTATCTGCACCCATCTGGGATTTGACGATGGAATAACATAATAAACACCACCTTCCAAGGCAATTGAATAGGGAGTTTTACAATGTGATTGAATCGTTCCTAGGAGAGCGGACAATGAACAAACCTTTGCATGTGTGAGACATTCATGTTAAATGAAATGGTGTCTACATTCCACCACTAGAAGAGCAAACACTAAACACTCCTATAGCTTGGACTTCTATGTTATAAAATTTGTTAGGAGACAAGTGTAAATAAGATAACATGAGTTACACCCAATTACTTTGGGGGAATATTTTTATAATATTTTATAAAAACCTTTCATCCACCTAAGGTCATTATATTGCATCATCAAGAAGTGTGGATACTAGGTGTTTGATATGCCTTAACCTAATTGCCAAGTTCTCTACTCTCCAAAATATCATACACACATGAAATCTATTATTAATGCAAAACTATTGTGTGATGCATTGTCTCAAAAGCAAATGAAACATCTTTTAGAGGAAGCACTAGAATTTTAGACTAGAAGGTTCAATTTTGCTATGTTGAAACCTTATCAAATCAAACCTTGAATCTATAAAATGACTTGCAAAAATCATGCAAGAAAAACCACTTGCAATTGTTGCATTATGAAATGGAAAGATGATCACAACTCATAAGAGCTTGGCACACAAAAAGAACATATGAGCTCCAAAATTGAAAACAAAAAAAATGAAAGTCAAAAGCAAAGAAGAGCTAAATGAACAAAGATTGGAAAGCTTCACATGTGGAAAGAAACATGAATTGCATAATCAAAAACAAAAAAATGAAAGTTAGGAGCAAGGAGGAGCTACATGAACAAAGTTCAAAGGAGCTTCACATGCAAAAGAACATAGAAGAGAATTGCCCAATCAAAAATAGAAAAATGAAAATAAGGAACAAGGAGGAGCTACATGAATAGAGTTCTAAGGAATTTCCCAAGAAAAAAAAACACAACTTAGAGCTACAAAATCAAAAACAAAAAAATGAAAGTCAGGAGGAATGTGAAGTTTTATGAACAAAGTTCAAACGAGCTTTGCAAGCAAAAAGAACATAATGATGTAAATGAGTCAAGAAAAAAAGAACTTACCTCACAATGACTCCATTTGTAGTTTTTGAACATGGGATAATAATAAGATGACACATGTCATACCTACCTTAACTAAAGTGCCTAATGTAAATAATAGTAGCCCACAATGACAACTACTCTCACTAACCTAAAAGTTAACCTAATTAACCTAAAAGTAAACCCCAATTATTTAAATTAAATTAATTTTTTCTTACTTTTTTTTAATACGCTATCCCCAAATGTGAATTGACTTTAAGTAGTTTAAACTAGATCCGAACACACCCATTATGTGGGCCCAACTACTAATGCAATTACTTTAAAACAACTAAAAATATTGTAAATGTTATGGCATGAACTTGGTGTATTTTACACTATTATTAACTATTTATACTATGGAGTACTCCTAGAAATATATAATTTATCAATATTTTGTGACATTTTGATGAAGGCTATATTAGATTTGGGTGAAGTGGATCTATAGTGCTCTAAACTAGTTGTCAAAGAGATAAAAACAAAACAGAAGACAAACCAAATTACATGAACACCATGTAAGTGCAATAGAAGGTCATCATACCATGGAGCGACCTTAACAACTTAATAGAACCTAACTAAACTAACCAACATCCTATAATCATAATGAACAAATAGCGTTTTGTGTATAGCAAATAATTTATGTGATGATTAAACCTAGAAACCTTGAATAATCAAGAAAAATAAAGATCATCATAGCTACAACATTGGGAAGGAACATTGAATTTGAGACTTGTTTCCTTTTGTTGTGAGGAAAAAAGGATGCAAAGGAAGAAATGACAATGGTAGATTTATAACACCATAAAACAATAGGAACTTGAGGGTTAAAATGAAATTGAATTTAACACCAAATATATTTCACCAGCATGTTGGACACATGTGGTGAATGTCCATTAACACTCAAGAATAATTATTCTCTGCTTCCACCCATATTGTGAAAGTCACTCATAATGATTGATCATGTTAATTTTTTTTAAGTATCTAAATATAGTTATTTAAGATTTACATATTGATCAACATGATTAATTATCTACATGTCTTTGTTACTTTTAATTGTTGTTTTTTTTCCATTTGCCATGTTGCAAGCCTATATAACATCAAAAATTATTTTTCATTTTTCATTTTTCTAATTTTCATTTTTCTTAGACTTCATTGACATGTATGCATTTCTTTGTCCCATAAAATAACTACCCTAGAAGACAATAGAAATATGGAATTTCTTAAAATAAAATATTAGTGACTAGCTCCCTTAGGGAGAAGTAAGAAATTTTGCTTAGGAACATAATTGTGGACTTGGTAATGAATGACAAGGCACTAGAAGAAATCCCCCAAAATGCAACCAATGCATTTGCAACTACATGCAACCAATTGTCATTTACAACTAACTCTAATTAATTTTACAACTATTTTGCATTCTTGGCATTCTTGCAACTATGCTACAACTACATTTGCAACTAATGATTTTTTCATCTCACACTCTAAAATTGTTTTCATCCATGATCATGCCCATATGTCCCATTAGTTACAAATGTAATCAAACTAATTGCACTACTAAGGTGTCAAGATATCCCCTAGTGGTATACATAAGTGTATTAAAAAACTTTTGAAAGGTATGTGTACTTTTGATAAGTTATATTTTGGTATAATGGTGGTATGTTTCCATTAGGGTGTGGATGAACTCAAATGAGCCAAAATTGATGTCAAAATGTCAACTTTTCTACAATTCTTGATACATTTGTCTATATAGTGCCATTTGTTGTGCTTATTGAATAATATGGATGTTGAAAAATCTAAAGTGAATCAAACAAAATTCCAATATCAAAGTTTAGTTTGAATAAAAAATGTTTAACAGCTTCATTCAATAACACTATTTTTATAAAGGGCCCTTTAATTTTCATAATACAAATTATTTCATCTTTAATTTTTTTATAGTATAGGGTAATTAGACACATCTAAAAAGCATTCAAATTTTCGTATTTTTTCAACTTTGTGTTTATCAAAAATTAAGGTGTAAAAAAGTTCATGAGTCCTTTTTGACATGTAAATGTGATGCAATGTTTATGTTGTTTAAAGAAAACTTGTAACTTATAACATCAAAAATTAAACTTGAAATTGTTAATATGTTTGGTATGATTTGAAATTATGACAAATTTTCAAGATGAAACACAAAATCTGACAAAATTTGTGCATTTTCAAAAATTCGTATTTCTCCAAATTTGATTATATAAAAACATATGACATATTGGGGCAACTATAAATACAATATATAAATTTTTTAAAAAACATTTCATTTGAAAATTCTTCTTGAAAAAAATTTTTTTTTGGGAAAAAAGACCCCAAAAAAAACAATAGTCCTAAATGCAAAGTAAACACATTGGTTCGTTATATGTTGTTTGGACCCATTAGTGTATTTATAAAGTTGTATTTAGTTTGTATTTTGGCAAATTAACTACCTACCTACCTATATATGTTTGTTTTTGCATTGCTAAATTGTAAGACTGCATGATGGTAGAACTTGGAGACACATAGGTTTAGTGCAAGAATGAAAATCAATGCTCTACCAAGTGTTGAATTACAAGGATGTGCAATTAAAAAACTTGAAAGCAAACGATTTAAAGAACAAAAAACAAGGTTGAAAATTCAATGTAGCAAGCTTCTTAAGTATCTTAAAGATTTAGAACTTCAACTAGTTATTGAGCTTTTCCTAAACCTGCCACCATTGCACACCATGCAAACCCACAATCTTAATGCTCATTGTGCAATTTAATTTGCCACTTGTAAATCCCAAGACACTTTTGTATGGCCCATATGTTCAACCCATGTTGGGTGGTGCTTTGTTCATAATTCATAGAAGCTAGGTGGCATTTTACTTGTAATCCATAACAACTAGGTGACGTTCTACTCATATTAACTTAGATATGCAAGAACAATGATGTGCAATGAAAAGGGAATGCAAAAAGGTGGCAAACTTGCTCAACGACATAACCCTAATTAACAAACCCCTAGTTTAAGAGGTACCCTAGATGGCAACCTACCACATCTCCATAGTCAATATTTGTGGTGATAAATTTTAAACATTGGTGAATTGTTAAGTGAAAAGCATCACTCTGATAATCAACTTTTGGTGAAATCATAGCCTTAAACCCCTTTATGAGGGTCACTTTGTTGATCAACTTCTAGCAAAATTATAGCCCTACTCCCCTTTATGGGTGTCATTGGTGAGGATTTGAGGTTGCATAAATGTGAAATTTCATCACAAAATAAAAATGTTATGGGGAAATTCATCGTTTTTTTTTTCAATTTTTTAATGTCAAAAATTTAGCCTAATATTTCCTTTAAAAAGAAGAAAAATTACTTGAATTTACACTGGAAAATAAAATTTTGAAAAAAAAATCCCAAAATTTGTCCCCAAAAAACATTGAATGGGGATATTTCTATGTTAGGTCCATGTCAGTTTTGTTTGTTTGTTATTTGCCTTGTGTGAATGAGCACCTACATTAGTACCATGAAAAAACCCCTAATTGTTTGTGGGTTGCATCTAAACCAAGGTGTTCTTTTTCCCAAATTTTGTGATGTAGTCACATTGGTGATGGTCTGCAAGTAGCCAATTTGGCTATAGGTCAGAAGGTCAAAGCTGAAATGGTAATGTGAGGAAGAAATCTACCACTGAAGCTTTGACCTCTGGCTATCACATTGGCCATACCTCTGACCTATCCGCCAGTTGGAGGAAAACCCACTGAATCTAAATATGATAAAAATACCACCATTTCAGACTAAATCAAGTGTCCAAGTCAAAATTTAGCATTCCCGGGTTAAATATACACTTTGAAGAGGCCTCGCTCAAGGGGTGTAGGTATGGAGTGTAGGTACTGGTTTGCCCCGGCCCACTCCTAAGATCAGATTTGTACACAAACTAAGTAAATTGGGTACAACGCAAACTAGGGAATATGCTTTGACAGAACCTTGGCCCACTCGTTTACCACATTCACGATCACAACGAATCTCAAATATCAGCAACACATTCAACTTTTATTACTCAACTCAGAAACTTGGAGAAGTGCAATGTGAATCAATTCCAAGCAACGCATGCTGGTGGTGACTTTCCCCTCTTAAAAAAAACATCTGGTTATTGAAACCCTAATAGATCTTTCTTTTCTTTTTTTCATCTTTTCACTTTTAATTGGCAAAATTTCAGCAGTTAGAAAAATGACCATTTCAACAATAATAAGTTCAAACAACATTTTTAGCCCAGGCCAAAAATGGTGACAAATAGTTTTGAAAATAGAAATTTCATGCAGCCAATGGGAAGGCTCAGTATGCACTCAAAGTGCCTTGATCTTTTTTCATTTTTCTTTGTTCCCAAAATGTTCCCTAGGTTCCCAATGTGTTCCCCAAGGGTGTTCCCAATAGCACCTCACTTTAATCCCATATGTTTTGCCCAAAGTCCTCCCCTTCTCACCTATAGCTGGGCCAAAAGGCAGGAGGGGGCGTGGTGGGGGGACTACATCTACTATTTTGGGGAGCCTCCATAGTTTCAAGTTTTTATTTTGGCAATGAGTCAATCAATCAAATTGGCTCATTGCAAAAAAAAAAAAAAAAAAAAAAAAAAAGTGAAATTTTTAAAAAAACAAAAAAAAGAAAAAAAAAAAAAAAAAAAAAAAATACCCCAAAAATATTAAGATAAAAATTAAAGGGAAAAAAAAAAACCAAAGGGGGGAGAGGCGGG
>Ga0116227_10005748_pt1 | contig 25807 bp, 24 predicted proteins | sample S1TSphgellanicum_FD_89693 | JGI IMG/M metagenome (GOLD analysis project Ga0116227, IMG submission 89693) | Host-associated microbial communities from peat moss isolated from Minnesota, USA - S1T2_Fb - Sphagnum magellanicum MG | ecosystem: Host-associated > Plants > Peat moss > Unclassified...
CTGTGCTGATCCGCGCGACGCTGGCCTCGGGCAAGGTGCTGCATATCACCGGCGACCGGTTGCGCACCGCTCTGGGCAAGCCCGATGACTGGGCCAAAGCCGGTGCCGACACCAGCCACTGGTCACCCGTCACCCCCGATGAGGGCACCGCGCAATTCCCCGGCAATGGCGCTTTCCTGCTGCGCCATCCCTTTACGGCGGCCCGCGCCATCCGCTCGGCCCGGCTCTATGTGGCGGCGATGGGGGCCTATGTGCCCTGGCTCAATGGGCATAAGGTCGGCGATGCGCTGCTCGCCCCGGAATGGACCGATTTCAGCAAGCATGTGCTCTACCGTGCCTATGATGTCAGTGATCTGGTCAAGCCCGGCGCCAATGTGCTGGGCGCGCTGGTCGGCGATGGCTGGTATGGCAGCTATATGGCGCCTGCCGGGCGCTATGGCTTTGGTGGAGCGCCATTGCGGCTGCGCGCCCAGTTGGAACTCGCCTACACCGATGGCAGCAAGGAGATCATCGCCTCCGATCAGGGCTGGTCGGTCAGCCCTTCGGCCATCCTCTCCTGCGATCTCTATGATGGTGAGGCCGTGGACAGCCGTCTTGAGCAACCGGGCTGGTCCACCACAAGCTTCCATCCCGATCAGCGCTGGGAAGCTGCGCAGCCTGTCGAAACACCGAAGGTTGCCCTGATCGGGTCCGCCGTTCAGCCCATCGCCTCGTCCCTGACGCTGCGGCCCAAGACTTTGACCCCGCGCGGCAATGGTTCGGTCGTGGTGGATTTCGGGCAGAATTTCGCGGGCTGGGTGAAGCTCAAGACCAAAGGCGAGGCCGGGCGCCACATCACCCTGCGCTTTGCCGAATTGCTGCGCCCCGATGGCGATGTCGACCAGTCCAACCTGCGCTCCGCCCACGCGACGGACAGCTGGACCCTGCGCGGCGATCCGGCAGGCGAAACTTTCGAACCGCATTTCACCTATCACGGCTTCCGCTATGTGCAGATCGACGGGCTTGCCGCGCCGCTGACTGCCAGCGATATCGAGGGGATCGTGATCCACTCCAGCCTGCCCGAAACCGGCACGCTGTCCTTGCCGCAATATGTGCCACAGCGCATGTGGCAGAACGGGCTGTGGAGCCAGCGCTCGAACTTCATGGGCATCCCCACCGATTGCCCCCAGCGCGACGAAAGGCTGGGCTGGATGGGCGACGCGCATGTCTTCTGGGATGCGGCCTGCTTCAACATGGACGCCGCCGCCTTCACCCGCAAATTCATGCGCGATGTGCGCGATGCCCAGCGCAGCGACGGTTCCTTCCCCGACATCGCCCCCAACAATGACCTTGAGCATTTCACACCCACCGGTTCTTCCCCGGGCTGGGCCGATGCCGGGGTCTTCCTGCCCTGGACCAGCTGGCGCCGCTTTGGCGACACCAGCGTGATCGATGAGCATTGGCAGGCGATGGAGCGCTTTCTCGCCTCGCTCCACACCGCCAATCCGGATCTGCTATGGAAGAACGGGCGCGGCAATGATTTCGGCGACTGGCTGGCGCTGGACGCCAGGCAGCCGGGCGATCCCACCACGCCCAAGGATCTGATCGGCACCGCCTTCTGGAAAGCGAGCGCCGATGCCATGGCCGATATGGCGCAGGCCACCGGGCGCAGCGAAGCGGCGGAGCGTTATCGCAGCCTGTCCGGGGCCATTACGCAGGCCTTTGCCAAAGCCTATGTCCAGAGCGACGGCCATATCGGCAATGGATCGCAGACGGGCTATATCCTTGCCCTGAACTTCAACCTGCTGCCGCAAGCCTTGCGCAAGCCCGCCGCCGATCTGCTGGTGGCCGATATCGCGCGGCGCGGCACGCTGCTTTCCACCGGCTTTCTGGGCACGCCCTACAGCCTCGATGTGCTGGCCGCTGCGGGCCACACGTCGCTGGTCTACGATCTGCTGCTGCGCACCGCCTACCCCTCATGGGGCTATATGATCGACAAGCACGCCACCACCATCTGGGAGCGGTGGAATGGCGACACCGGCGACCTCTCGATGAACTCTTACAACCATTATGCGCTGGGCGCGGTGGCTGGTTTCATGTTCCGCCGCATCGCGGGGATCGATCCTGTCGAGCCGGGTTTTGCGCGCTTTCGCTTCGATCCGGTCTATGATCCGCGCATGCCCTCGGGCGGGGCGCGCTATCAGAGCCGCTCGGGCCTGATCGCCACCGACTGGAAACGGGGCAGCGATGGTGTTTTCACGCTGGATCTCACCGTGCCGGCCAACACGCGCTGCACGCTGCATCTGCCCGCGCGCGATGCCACGCAGGTGAGCGAAGGCGCCCGCGCTATCGCCGGGCGAGCAGAGTTCAAGCCTGTGGCGCAGGGGGGCCGTGTGGTCCTCGATGTGGCAGCGGGAACCTATCACTTCCGGGTCGCAAGGGCCGTGTTCAGCTAAGCGCATGCGCGCCTTCTGAGGGAGCCATCATGGATTCACGCTATGCCTCTGCTGTTGTCGCTTTCACGATGGCCTCGGCTTTCCCGGCACTGGGAGCAACGGTGGGCACCCCGGTCCCGGCCACAGCGCTGCACCTCTGCCCGAAAGGCACGGCAGAGCTGACAGCCGCCATTGAAAAGGACATCGCCGCCCGGCGCTATCCCGGCGCGGCCTATGCCATCAGCATCCATGGCAGGACAGAACTGCTGGGCAGCGCGGGCACGCGCGATATCGCCACAGGCGCGCCCATGCTGAGCGACAGCATCTTCCGCCTCGCCTCCATGTCGAAACCGATCACGGCGGCGGCGGTGATGCTGCTGGTCGATGAAGGGAAAGTCGGGCTGGACGATCCGGTGTCGCGCTATCTGCCGAACTTCGCGGGGGTGAAGGTGGGCGCCTTCGACCCGCCCTCCAGCTCCCCGCTGCCGACGGCCAGCAGGCCGATCACCTTGCGCGATCTGCTGACCCATACGGCTGGTCTCGATACCGATCCACGCGTGCTTCAGGCGCAGAGGGCTCAAGCAGGCGTGGCCGACACTTTGGCCGGGCGCGTGCCCCTTGCCGCGGCATACCCCATCGCATGGGAGCCCGGATCGCGGTTCCAATACAGCCCCCAGACCGGTTTCGACATGCTCTCGCGCGTGGTCGAGGTGGTTTCGGGCCAGCCATTCGACAGCTTTCTGCGTCGGCGGATTTTCACCCCGCTGCGCATGGACGATACCGGATTCCGCCTGACACCGGCGCAGCGCAAGCGCCTTGTCTCGATCTATGAAGCCAGGGATGGCGCACTGATCCCCAGCAACGCCAGCTTTGCCTCCGACAGCTATCTTTCCGGCGCGGCGGGGCTCTATGGCACTCTGGGGGACTACCTCAATTTCACCCGCATGCTGGATGGCAACGGGATGTTCGAGGCGAAGCGCATCCTTTCGGCCAGCGCGGTCAGGCAGATGCGCGACTGGCAGTTGCCGCCCGGTTTTCCCGGCCTGCCCGCCACCACGGGCTGGGGTCTGGCGATGCGGGTGGTCGCACAAGACAAGGTGCTGCCCCCCGGCAGCTATGGCTGGAGCGGCGCCTTCGGCACCCATTTCTGGATCGACCCGGCCCATCATGTCACCGCCATCTTCATGACCAACATGAGCAATGCCGGAGGCGCGGATGCCACCACTGCCCGGGATTACGAGAGACGCGTGATGGCGGCGCTGTCCCCCTGTTCCGAGACCTCCACACGGCGCCGACTGTCACGCAAGACCCGTTCACGCGAGGCCCGCAAGCAATGATCGCCCCCTCTCTCACCCGCCGTGCCATGCTGGGCAGCAGCGCCCTGGCGCTTGCCACCCCCGCGCTGGGCGCAGGCGCACCGCTGCACCCCTTCCCCCGGGGTTTCCTCTGGGGCGTGGCGACAGCGGGCCACCAGATCGAGGGCAACAATGTGGGCAGCGATGTCTGGGCGCTCGAACATATGCGGCCCAGCGCCTATGCCGAACCCTCCGGCGATGCGGCCAACAGCTTCGAACTGTGGCGCGACGATCTCGATCTGGTGCGTGGCCTGGGGCTCAACACCTATCGCTTCAGCCTGGAATGGGCGCGGATCGAGCCGGAGCCCGGGCTGTTCTCCACCGCCATGCTCGATCACTACAAGGTGCTGATCGCAGGCTGCCATCAGCGCGGCATCAGCCCCTTCGTCACGTTCAACCACTACACCACCCCGCGCTGGTTTGCCGCGCGGGGCGGCTGGACCGATCCGCAGAGCCCCGCCCTCTTCGCCCGATATTGCGACAGAGCCGCGCGCCATCTGGCCGATGGCATGAGCCATGCCACCACGCTCAACGAACCCAACCTCACCGGCCAGATTGCCACCATCCTGCCGCCCGACGCCGCCGCGACCATGCTGGCCGCCGACCGCGCCATGACACAGGCTGCAGCACACGCCTTCAACGTGCCGCTCTTCAGCCCCGGCAATGCGCAATGGGTGCCCGATCCGGCACAGGTTCAGGCCCATCTGATCGCCGCGCATCATGCCGGTCGGCAGGCCATCAAGGCGGTGCGGCCTGACCTGCCCGTTGGGGTCAGCCTGGCGATCATCGACGATCAGGCGGCGGGGCCACGTTCCATGCGCGACGCGATCCGCGCAGCCTTCTACGCCCCCTGGCTGGAGGCGGCGCGGGGTGACGATTTCCTCGGCGTGCAGAATTACGAGCGCGCGGTCTGGTCGGACACGGGCAAACTGCCGACACCCGGGGGCGTGGAGGTCAATGGTGCCGGGGCGGAAATCTATCCCGCATCGCTGGCAGGGGCGGTGCGCTATGCCCATGCGCAGGCCCGCGTGCCGATCATCGTCACCGAACACGGCCTCAACAGCGCCGACGATCGCCAGCGCGCCCGCTTTATCCCCGCCGCGCTGCGCGAACTGCACCGCGCCATCGCGGAAGGGGTGCCGGTGCAAGGCTATCTTCACTGGTCGCTGATCGACAATTTCGAATGGAACTGGGGCTATGGCCCCAAATTCGGGCTACACAGCCTCGATCCGGTATCCTTCGCCCGGACGAGGAAACCCAGCGCCCTGGTGCTGGCAGCGATAGCCCGCAGCAACAAGGTGTGATGCCATGCGTGATCTGAACAGGCGGGATTTCGTGGCGGGCTGCGGACTGGCCGCAGCCTGCGCAATAGCCCCCAAGGCGCTGGCGGCCGATGCGCTTTCCGCCATCGACCCGGAGTTACGCCCGGCGGTTGCCAACTGGATCAGCCAGCGCGCGGCAGGGCCGCATCTTTCGCTGGCCACCCTGCCTCAGGTGCGGGCGGCAGGTCTGCGGAACCTGCCCGCGCCCCTGCCCGATGTGCCCTGGTCGCAGCGCCGCATCCCGGTGCCAGCCACGGGCGGAGAGGTAACGCTCTACCTCATCAATGCTGTGCCCGGCGCGTCTCGCCCGGCTATCCTCCACACCCATGGCGGCGGCTTTATCGGCGGATCGCCGCGCAGCGACCTGCCCCGGCTTCAGGAACTGGCGCGCGATCTGAACATCACCATCGCCAGTGTCGACTACGATCTGGCGCCAGAAGCACTCTACAGCCGTTCCATCGAGCAGACCTATGCCGGGCTGGCGTGGACGCATGACCATGCCACCGACATCGGCGTGGATCGGCAGAGGATCGCCGTACTGGGCGGCTCGGCGGGCGGCGGCCACGCCGCCATTCTGGCAATCATGGCGCGGGACAGGGGACAGGTGCCGCTTTGCGGCCAATGCCTTATCTATCCCATGCTGGATGACCGAACCGGCACCACGCGCCATCCCCATGCCCCTATCGGCCAGCTGATCTGGACCGAGGAGGACAATCGCCTTGGCTGGTCCTCGTTCCTTGGCCAGACACCCGGCAGCGCCAGCGTGCCGCCCATGGCCGTGCCCGCCCGCTGCCCCGATCCGAAGGGACTGCCGCCCACCTTCATCGGCGTGGGATCGGTGGACCTCTTTGTGGATGAGGACATCGAATACGGACAACGCCTGATCGATGCGGGTGTGCCGACCCAATTGCTGGTCGTGCCCGGCGCTTATCACGGTTTTGACGAGATTGTCCCACAGGCCCAGATTTCGACGCGCTTTGTCAAAGCGATCAAGGATTTCCTGAGACAATCTTTCATGATCCCCTGATTGCGAGAAAAATCATGAGCACCGTGGACCGCACGGTTCGGCCGCGATCGCCGACAAGCCGGTGGAACCGGCCCGCCGACAGGCCGGCTTTCGATGGCGCTGTCAGCGAAGCACCCAAGGTGACACTCGCGGAGCACACGTCCATACCGATGAGTGTCAACAAATCGGCGGTCGACCCAGCTCCTCTTGTGAAGGAAGCAACGGCACCGGAAAGCAAGCCCGCGCAGCCAGAGCCGCAGACTCCTCCGGCAAGCCGACATGGGGGGCTGGAGCAGGGAGAGCAGAACGAAGCCGGGCATTACCCACATGATGCGTGGCCCGCCCGCCAGCAGGGCGGCCCCTGGATCAAATTCACGATGGACCGGCAGAGAAAGGTGATCTCTGGCAATCTGGAGCGGTCCTCCGGCATTCGATCACTTGATCAGGAAGCACTGCCCGCCCCAGCCCTTAATGGGCGAGCAAAACCGTATCGTGTCGAACTTCTCTGCCCGCAAGAGCGACGGCTTGTATTGCATGATCTACTGCAAGTTTGAGTCAGGTTTCGTTACCCATACGATCGCCAAGAGCCGCCTCAACTGCAGGAAAAGTCACGTGACGCTCTGTTCATGGCTGCCCAAAGATGACGCGGCGCCATCTGCGGTCTGGCCTGAAGCGTGCAAGGGCGCTGAGTACACCGCAAAGCAGTGGTGTCCGGCAGGTTGCACAGCCTCACCCAATTCTATTGCAATGGCGGCCTGACCTGCCACCCAATCTGATGAACGATGAAATTGGCTTTCCCACCCCGCGCGAAGGGCAGTGCCTCATTCAGACTTTCCACCAGGGTGTCATAAACTTCGCTCATCCTCTTTAGGCTCATGACTCGCAAATCACAGCCAGAAGAGCACAGTGGCGGCAAGCGCGAGGGCTGAGAAGAACACGATTGGGCAGCGATCATAGCGGGTTGCGACGCGGCACCGGTCCTTCAGGCGGCCGAACATGATCTCGATACGGCTGCGGCGCTTGTATCGGCGCTTGTCGTATTTGACTGGAAAGCAACGCGATTTCCGGACCGGAATGCGCAGGTTTGATATCCCTTTGTTCGAGTGCGTCCCGGAACCACTCGGCGTCATAGCCCCGATCGGCGAGCATCCACTGCGCCTTGGGTAAATCATCGGGCAAAGCCGCCGCGCCGGTATAATCGCTGATCTGGCCGGCCGTGATGAAGAAGCTCAAGGGGCGACCGTCGGCATCGGTGACGGCGTGAAGCCCGGTGTTCATGCCGCCCTTGATCCGCCCGATCAAGCGCCCAAGATCCCCTTTTTGTCCCCAAGGCTGGACGCCGTGCGGTGGGCTTTGAGATAGGTCGCGTCGATCATGACGGTCTGCGGTTCGGCGCTCTGGGCGGACAGGCCCTCCATCATCGCAGTGAACACGCCCATCTCACCCCAGCGCTTCCAGCGGTTATACAGGGTCTTGTGCGGCCCGTATTCTCTCGGTGCATCCCGCCAACGCAGCCCCTTCCGGTTGACGAGAATGATCCCGCTCAGCACCCGCCTGTCGTCCACCCGGGGCTTGCCATGGCTCTTGGAAAAATACGGTGACAGACGCGCCATCTGATCGTCCGTCAGCCAATACAGGTCGCTCATGCTCAGTCTCCTCCCAGCGCTCTGAATCACATCGGCTCCCCCCCAATCGATGGTGCCTGAGCCTAGACGATGATGGCCGCGTCCTCGCGCAATGGCGGGACCATGTACCGGGCTTCGATCCGCAAGCGTCGCGCGCGGTTCGGATGAACGGCATCATCGCCGAGTTCTTCCGCACAATGCCGAGCACCCGGCGCAGCGGCAATCCTGGTGCCTCTGCCGCGGCGATCGGCAAGCTTGCGGATTGGATCACCGCCGATCATCCTCAAGATTACGGCTATGGCGAAGGCTCGCCGCTCGCGAAGCTGGTCGAGGCGAACGGTCGTATCCTGATGGTCGGCGCGCCGCGGGATACCATGACGCTGATACACCACGCCGATCATCTGGCGGACCTACCGGCCAAGCGTGTGCTTCGCTACGAGGTGCTCTTCGCCGCCGGAGCGGAAACGGTGTGGCGTTTCATGGAGGAGTTTGACACCACCGAGCCTGTGGTGGACGGCCTGCTCGAAAACTATATCGAACAGATCGTCACCGCCTATGTCGCAAGCGGGAGCGGTCGCGAGGACACGATCGGGCTCGCTCCTTCTTTGCTGGTGGATGCTCGCCCCATGCTCGCCTTCGCGATCGAGTGGTTGGAAGGCCATGCGGGTCGCATGGGATGAACGCCGCCAGACCAACCGGCAATGTGCCGACGCAGATCGCTGACAAAGCGCCATACAGCTACCTCAGGCAAACCCGCTAAAGCTGTCTTCCCATTCATGGAGCGTGGGGCAGCATTCTGGCCGCGAAGAACCGACCTCGTCCTGATTAGAGAAAACAGCGGCACCTTCAATCTTCGACAACAGATCATGGCGCGGCGACCACCGCTGGTTCGAGGAACAATCAATCTAAGAAAGCGAAGGCGAACCTTGCCAACGCAGGTTGCGCCTTGCCTTCGCCTTGGCTAGGCAGTTGCGAACGCCTCGCAGGAATCTCGGCCTGTCCTCCGGCGGGCTGGCCTTGAGTGGGAGCGATGGTGTGCCTCGGGAACAACTTGCCTTGCGGCTCTATGAAGCCCAGCGCGGCGCGCTTGTGGCCTATGCCGCGCGCATGCTGGGCGATGTGAGCCGCGCCGAGGACATCGTGCAGGACGCCTGGCTGCTGTTCGACCGCCTGCCTGACAAGCAGACCATTCACGAACCCCTCGCCTATCTGCGGCGCATGGTGCGCAATCTCTCGATCAATGCCCTGCGCCATGTCGCGCTGCGCCAAAAACTGACCGATGGCGATATGGAAGCGGCAGCGCGCACCGTCGCCGATCCAGCGCCCTCGGTCGAGACGGAAGTGATCGCCCGCCAGCGGCTCGCGCGTTTTATGGCGCGCCTCGCGACACTGCCCGAGCGGCAGCAGACGGCGATCAGGATGCACCGCCTTGAAGGGCTAAAAATGCGGGAGATCGCGGAGCATCTCGGCGTCTCCATCACGCTGGTCCACGGGCTGATCGCCGAGGGGCTGGTGCTCTGTGCCGATCCGGCGGAAGGGCAGGCCTGAATGACCGCCCCCATGCTTGCCGCGTTGAAAAACGCGCGGGCTCAAACGTCTTGGCTTTATGGTCTCAACTCCACCTCTGCCTGTGACGCGCGCGCATCTGCGCCTAGTAAGCAGATGGGTGGACGGATGGACCTTCGCCATGGTTGACGGCAACCCCCGAGCGGACCGGCAGGCCGCCGACTGGTTCCTGCTGCTGAGCGAAGAGCCGGATGACCCAACCCTGAAAGCAGGGTTCGAGGCCTGGCTCGACGCCGATTCCAGCCATATACAGGCCTGGGCGCGCATCGCGGCGGTGGGCGATACGCTGGCCAGCGCCCCTGCCCAGAGTTGGCCAACCCCGCACGCGATGGCACGCCTGAGGCCTGACCGGCGACGCTGGACCAGTGCCCTTGCCCGGCCTCGCATGCTGGCGATGGCCGGAGCGATGGCGGCCTTGTTGGTCCTTGCCCTCTTTCCCGCGCTCAGCCTGCGCCTGAGCGCCGACCATATCACCGCCGCCGGACAGATCGAGGTGATCGCGCTCAAGGATGGCAGCACCATCCATCTGGGGCCGGACAGCGCTCTGGCCCTGCGCGACGATGCCGGGGAACGCAGCGTCAAGCTGCTGGCGGGGAAGGCATGGTTCAATGTGATCCATGACCCCAAGCGCCCTTTCACGGTTTCGGCGGGCCATGTCACCACCACCGATCTGGGCACCGCTTTCGAGGTGAGCCACCAGAGCAGCGGCACCGGCATCGCGGTAGCGCAAGGGCGTGTCCATGTCGATGCGCCTGCCACGCCGCCTCGCGACCTGACCGGCGGCGACTGGCTTGAACTGGCCTCGGGGCGGACGCAGTCCGGGCATGACAGACCCGATCTGCTGGGCGCCTGGCGTAGCGCCAGCCTGATGGTGCGCAACCGCCCCATCGCCGAGGCCATCGAGGATATCCGCCCCTGGTATGCCGGACGCATCATCATCGCCAATCAAGCCATCGCCAGCAAAACAGTGACCGGCTATTATGACCTGCACGACCCCGCCGCCACGCTGGAGAGCCTGATCTATCCTGCTGGCGGACGCGTGCTGCATATCACGCCATGGGTGATGATCGTGACGGCGCGCTGAGCCGTCACGCCCCTATCGCGATTTTTTCACTTTTTTCCGAAAAGCCGTAGCCTTCGATTGTCACCCTTTAAACATGGTGTTGCGACGCATTAGCAAGACAGCACCAAGCTTGAAAAGGAAGGCTTTTAAAACATGACTGTGCGTATCCGAGCGGGCAAGAGCCAGCGGGCGATCATGCTGGCCGCTCTGGCCGTGACCACGATGCTGGTTCAGGCCCATGGCGCGGTGGCGCTGGCGCAGGCACCATCCCCGGCCCAACCTGCGTCGGGGCAGCATAGCTTTGCCATCGCCGCGCAGCCGCTGGCCGATGCCATCATGGCCTTCGGGCGCCAGTCCGGCGTACAGGTGACGGCGGGCGGCGATCTGGTCGGCGGGCGCAGCGCCAGCCCGGTTTCGGGCAGCATGGCGCCTGCCGAGGCGCTCAGCCGGATGCTTGCCGGAACGGGGCTGACCTTCCGCTTTCTGAAGCCCAATCTGGTGACGCTGGAACTAGCGCCTCAGGCGGTGGGCGGCGCGATCTCGCTTGGGCCCGTGCGCGTCGAAGGCAACGATGGCGTGGAAGGAGCGAACACGCTCGCGCTGGGCGGCAATCTGCGCGGGCCCAGCAGCGATGCAGAGGCGCGCCGCCTCAATCCGCAGACCACCATTGGCTCCAAGGACCCGGTGAGCCTGCGCGAAATCCCGCAATCGGCAACGGTCATCACCCAGGATGAAATCCTGACCCGTAACATGCTGACCCTCGACGATGTAATCCGGTCGACGCCAGGCATGACAGTCGTGGTCGCCAATCCGAACGATACCTCTTATTCAGCAAGGGGGTTCCCGATCACGGCCTTCCAGCTTGATGGTGTACCAACCGCAATCCCCGCAGGAGGGTCCGCTGTCGCTCCGGACAATCTCGCAATGTATGATCGCGTGGAGATTTTGCGGGGACCCGCAGGCCTCTTCAACGGCTTTGGCGGGGACGGTGGTGTCATCAACCTGGTCCGAAAACGTGCGCCTGACAACTTTCAGCTTTCCGGGCTGCTCTCGGCGGGAACTTATGACAATGTGCGCGGGCAGATCGATGTGGGTGGACCGCTCAATGCGGAGGGCACCTTGCGCGCCAGGGCGGTGGCTTCGGAGCAGTATCAGCACCTGATGCAGGATACGACCTGGCAACATGACCAGCAGGCCTATGGAACGGTCGAGGCCGATCTGTCATCCAGCCTTACGGGCCGGATTGGCATCAGTTATACCAACACCAATGGCCGCCTGATGTACGGCATTCCTTATGTCGCCGATGACAATAGTTTCATTCATATCCCGCGATCAGCGTATATTGGCGCACCATGGAACCATTACCATAATGATCGACTGGGCGAGTTCGCGGAACTCACTCAAAAATTCGGCAATGGCTGGACCGCAAAAATCGCATACAATCATTTCAATCTTGATACAAAATACCTCTTCGGAATATCAGATCTCATTTACGATAAAGAAAATCATCTTGGTGAGTTCTATGATTATGGATATAATCAGAAAGAGAACCAGCATGCTCTGGATTTCAACGTGAGCGGCCCATTTTCGCTTTTCGGCAGGACTCACCGCATCACCCTCGGCGCCAACTATCTTAATGACAAGACCTTTGGCAAAGGGTTCATCTACAATGCCGACGGCTATGATGCGTTTGGTGACGTGGAAAACGTGAATATCTATGACAACACTCAGTTCGCACCGCTCTCCGGTTTTGATAGCGGCACCCGCTACATATCCACAATCAGTACTCAACAGGTCGGCATTTACGGCAACCTCAGGCTGAGCCTTACGGATCGTTTGACGCTCATCGGCGGTGGTCGCGTGACGTGGTGGCACGCGCGTGAAACTGTACCGGACGATCCCAATCTCAACTATTATGGCGCCGCGAACAGCAATGACAGGCTTGGTCCGAAATTTTCTCCCTTTGTCGGAGCGATATACGACATAAGCAAAGCATTTTCAGCCTATGCCAGTTACACCTCGATTTATGTGCCGCAGACAGGCAGCTACACGGTGTCCGGTGCGATCATCGCTCCGATCGAGGGTGATCAGTACGAAGTGGGGATAAAGGGAGAGCATTTCGGTGGCCGCCTCACCACATCATTAGCGTTGTTCAACATCACCGAGGCGAACAACGCGGTCTCGGACCCCGAACACATCAGCTTTTTCCTGCCATCCGGTCGCGTTCGGAGCCGGGGGATCGAAGCACAGGCACATGGTCAGGTCGCGGATGGCTGGACGATGCTCATCGGCTATACTTACGACGATTCCAAGCGAGACGAGAGCAATTCGAGCAACAACTCGACTGTCGGACAGACACCAAAGCATCTGTTCAAACTGTCAACCGACTATGTTTTGCCAAGGAAATTGAACCGATGGACCATCGGCGCGACGGTGAATGCTCAGACAAGGGCATATTTCTTCAGCGTTGGACAATACTGGTCCCAACCAGGATATACGACTGCCGATGCACGGATATCCTATGCGCTCACTCCGAAGATATCTCTTACAGGCAGCGTTACCAATATTTTCAATAAATACTATCTGAGTTCTGTCTCAGGAGCAGTCAACACGCTGGGCGATCCGCGCAAGGTGCTCTTCACGCTGCGCGCGGCTTACTGACAGGATCAGATCAGCAGCATGAAGGCGCGTTCCCTTCGTCGCTGGCAATGGATACACACATGGTCCAGCCTCGTTTGCACAGTCTTCCTGTTGCTGATCTGCCTTACCGGCCTGCCGCTGATCTTCGGGGAGGAGATCGACCATCTGCTCGATCCTCCCCATTACACGGTTTTGCCCACGGGTGCACCTCGCACCAGCCTGGACCGGCTGACCAGCCAGGCCAGAGCGCTGTTTCCGGGGCAGGTCATCACCTCGATCTTCATGGATGATGACGAGCCGCAGGTCTATGTGTGGATGGCGCCGTCCTTCGCGGCGGTGCAGGCCGATCCCGGCATGATGCATTTCATCCGCTTCGACGCCCGCACCGGCCAGATGCTCGGGCGGCCGAAACCGGCCGGGTAGAACGATACGGATGTCATGACCATCATGGTCCGTTTGCACACGGAACTCTTCGCGGGCTTGCCGGGTGAGTTGTTTCTGGCTGTGATGGGCCTGCTGTTCGTTGCCGCTATCGTATCGGGCCTTGTCCTGTACGGTCCCTTCACCCGAAGGCTCGACTTCGGCGAGATCAGGGCCGGGCGATCCCGCCGCACGCGCTGGCTCGATCGGCACAACCTGCTCGGCATCGTCACGCTGGCGTGGGCGCTGGTGGTGGGTGTCACCGGCACGATGAACGAACTGTCCGCGCCGCTGTTCGCCTTCTGGCAGCGAACGGATGTGGCGGCGATGCTCGCCCCGTGGCAGGACAAGGCCCCGCCGCGTCCCGATCAGCTCTCCTCGCCGCAGGCCGCGCTCGAGACCGCGCAGCGCGCCGTTCCCGACATGATCGTGACGAGCATCCTCTATCCGGGCGGGCGACTGGGAAGCCCCCACCATTATGTCATGTTTACCAAGGGCAAGACGCCACTGACCAGCCGACTGTTCACGCCCGTCCTGATCGACGCCCGCACCGGGAGGCTGACCGCCCTGGTGCCGATGCCCTGGTATCTGCGCGCGCTCGAAATTTCCCGGCCGCTGCACTTCGGCGACTATGGTGGCCTGCCGCTCAAGATCATCTGGGCGCTGCTTGATCTGGTGACGATCATCGTTCTGGCGAGCGGCCTCTATCTATGGCTCAGCAAACACCGGCTGCCTGCTGCAAAATCGCAAACCAGACCCAGTTCCGGCATCGGGTCGGCAAGGATACTGGAGGCGGCTGAATGCGATCGCCTTGCTGACCCTGTCCGGCCTGCTCTCCGCCCTGATCGGCGAAGGCGAAACTTGGTGGTGGTTCTCCTGGGCCGCGCTCGCCGTGCCGCTGCTTGTGGTCGTGCGCCGCTGGCCGCTCCGACGGCTTCTCGAACGAAAAACGCGCTTATAACCCTCATCTCGCACACCGTTGCCAAGGCGCAAAGCCCAAGCCTGCTTCAGGCCTGTTTCTCGCAGCATCGACCATGGTGAGCTTCGCGCAGGGCCTGACTGTCACTGCACTGCTGAGGCTGGCCAACAGTCGCGGCATTGCCCGTAGCAGCTGAACGACACTGATCAATGAATCGATTTCTGGCGCATGGCCGTGGCCAAGTCAAAATGAACGAAGGACGGCCAAGCATGTCTCCCCGATGCAACCTGCCCTTCCGGACCCCACGACAACGCGGCGCCAGTCTAAGCGCCGCGCTGGATAATTGCCTGCCATAGCGTCGGCCAGAGCCGTATCATAATCAGACTGGGAGCCTCACGGCGCTGTCTTCAGCCCGTCAAGCCTCACCATTTGAAGTCGATCGTGCCTACCACCGAACGGCGCTGCCCCCAGCGGCAATAGAGGTTCGAGCAATCCGAGACATAGATCTTGTCCGTCAGATTGGTGGCCGCCACCGCCAGCGACCAGCCCTTCAGCCGGGGCGTCAGCATGCCCAGATCGTAATGGGCGTTAAGGTCGAAGATGGTCGTGGAGGGAATCGAATAGGTGTTGGTGGTGTTGGCGAATTGCCGCCCCAGATAGCGCCCGCCGCCGCCCAGCCCGAAGCCGCGCAGCCCCCCGTTCTGGAAGGTGAAATCGGCCCATGCCGAAGCGATGTCACGCGGCACGCCCGCCGGGCGCTTGCCCTGCAGGCCGGAATTGTCATGCGTCACCAGCGGATCGAGATGGGTGTAGGAGGCACGCAGGTTCAGCGCCTTCACCGGGCTGGCCACCGCCGAGACTTCCACGCCATCGCTGCGGACCTCGCCGGTCTGCACCTGGAAATTGGCGTTGACGGGGTCTGTGGTCAGCACGTTGGACTGGGTCAGGCTGAAATAGGCCGCCGTGAACAAAGCGTTGAAGCCGCGCAGCTGATATTTGATGCCGCCCTCGATCTGCTTGCCATAGGTCGGCTTGAAGACATTGCCCAGCCGGTCCGTCCCGGCTGACGGCTGGAAAGAGGAAGCATAGGCGACATAGGGCGCCAGACCCAGCTGCGTCACATAGCTCAGGCCCGCGCGACCGGTGAAGGCCTTGGCGGTCTGGATCGTGGCGGTGCTGTTGAGATAGTTCTGCGTCTTGTTAAACCAAACAGCCTCCGGTAAACCCGGCGCGGTTCACATCGGCCCTGCCGCCACTGTTTGCGAAGGCATAGAACTGTTGGAAAAGAAGAAAGTTGCAGCTGCTATTCTGAACACACAACTCACCGATCAGGACGTCATGCCCTTGGTCATGACTTTCATGGTCAGAGCTATCCCATTTGTCGTCTGCACCGTTTCTCCGATTTCGGAAGACTTGTCTGCCTTGGTTCCTGATCTGGCGACAGTTTACAAACCTGCCCATCCGACTGCTGTACTGGCGGCCTTGCTTCAGAAGGCTTCACCTGATCGATTGATCTTCAGGTAACACATCTTGATTATTTAATTTAATTTTTAACGTGATTATTTAATTTAGCAGTATATCGAAGACGGCATTACGTGCAAGATCACGCGTCGGCTAAAAAATTCTCCTTGATTAGACGACGCAGATAAGAGGCATAAGGCCCTCTCCCGAGGCGATCTATCGCATTGTTCAGCCCTTTATCGGCAATAAAGCCCATCCGCCATGCGATTTCCTCAGGGCAGGCAATTTTCATGCCCTGTCTTCGCTCCATGGTTGCTACAAATTCAGATGCTTCCAACAAGCTGTCCGGCGTTCCCGTATCCAGCCAGGCAAAGCCGCGCCCCATCTGCATCACAGACAATTTCCCGCGTTCCAGATAGATGCGGTTGACGTCTGTGATCTCCAGTTCTCCACGCGCGGATGGCTGCACGCTCGCGGCGATATCGACCACCTCCGAGTCATAAAAATACAATCCGGTTACCGCCCAGTTGGAACGGGGATTGTCGGGCTTTTCCTCGATACTCAGCGCACGCCGCCGCGCGTCGAACTCCACCACACCATAGCGCTGCGGATCCGAAACGTGATAAGCGAACACCGCCCCACCATCCAGATCGCTTGAAGCCTGGCGCATCAGTTCGGGCAGCCCATGGCCGAAAAAGAGATTGTCCCCCAGCACCAGGCATGAAGGACTTCCGGCAATAAAGCCCGCGCCGATAATGAACGCCTGCGCAAGCCCTTTGGGTTCCGGTTGCACGGCATAGGAGATGTCCAACCCCCATTGGCTTCCATCGCCTAGAAGATTGAGAAAAACGGGAGCATCATGCGGTGTTGTGATGATCAGAACCTCTCGAATACCCGCCATCATCAATGTCGTCAGCGGATAGTAGATCATCGGCTTGTCATAGATCGGCATGAGCTGCTTACTCAGCGCGAGCGTCATCGGATAGAGCCGCGTCCCGCTTCCTCCGGCCAGTATGATCCCTTTCATGTCATGTTCCCCTGTTCTTTCACCAATCGCGTAACGACGTGAGCGACGCTGCTCCGCCAGTCCGGTAGGCGCACCCCATAAGCACCAGCCAGCAGGTCACAGTTCAGCCGCGAATTGGGAGGCCGCGCTGCAAGCGTGGGATAGTCAGCCGTGGCAATGGGCCGAACACGCGCAGAAGGGCCTCCAGCTGCAGCACTGGCAGCAAACACTGCTTCAGCAAGGTCAGCCCAGCTGGCATCGCCGTTGCCTGCCATATGGAAGATGCCGGGCATATAGCCACCTGGAGTTTCGGCCATCGCCGTTGCCATGACGACAATCGCATCTGCGATATCGAGTGCGCTGGTGGGATTGCCGATCTGGTCTGCCACGACTGCGACCTCATCATGCATGGTGGCAAGGTGAAGCATCGTCCTAACGAAATTGATCCCAAACGGGCTGTAGACCCAAGCTGTTCGTACAATCACTGCGCCTGGATAGGCGGCCCGTACCGCACATTCGCCAGTCAGTTTGCTCAGGCCATAGGTGCCCAGCGGCGCGACGCTGTCATGCTCCACATAAGGTAGGTCCTTTGCGCCATCGAAGACATAGTCGCTCGAAAGATGGATCAGGGGAACCCGAAGCCACTGCGCGATGCGCGCCACCTCACCCGCGCCGGCGCCATTGACGGCAAAGGCCTGTTCTTGATGATGTTCGGCCTGATCAACACCGGTATAAGCCGCCGCCGACACCAGAAAATCGGGGGATGTGCGCACGATGGCAGAGGCAATGCTCGCCAGATTGTTCAGATCCAGCTCTGGCCGCCCCAGCGCGATCACCTCATGCTTGCCACGAGCACGTTCAACAAGCGAGCTAACCACTTGCCCGGCCTTGCCAGTTACCGCAATTCTCATGCGACTTTATCCGGCAAACCCAGCCTCTGTCCATCGTAATCCCGACGTAGAGGATGCCACCACGAGGCGTTGTCGAGATACCAACTCACAGTCTTTTCAATGCCGGTGTCGAAGGTTTCCCGCGCTGTCCACCCCAGTTCATTTTCCAGCTTGCCGGCGTCGATGGCATAGCGCGCATCATGGCCAGGCCGGTCGGAGACGAAGCGTATGAGGCTCTCGCGCGGAACATCGGCCGGGCGCATCCTGTCAAGCACCTGGCAAATGCGGCGCACGACCTCAATGTTGCGCCGCTCGTTCCGGCCCCCGACATTGTAGGTTTCTCCAACTCGCCCCTTGGCCGCGATCAGATCCAGCGCGCGCGCATGGTCCTCGACATAAAGCCAGTCCCGGATGTTCTCGCCGCGTCCGTAAACGGGCAGTTCCTTTTCGGCCAACGCGTTGAGAATGGTGAGCGGGATCAGCTTTTCGGGAAAATGATAGGGCCCATAATTGTTGGAGCAGTTCGATACCACCACCGGCAGGCCGTATGTGCGCTGCCACGCTTTGGCCAAATGATCGCTGGCCGCCTTGGACGCGGAATAGGGGCTGGAAGGATCATAGGCCGTATCCTCCCGAAAAAGCGACGAGCGGGTGAGGCCCAGGCTGCCATAAACCTCATCGGTCGACACATGCAGGAAGCGGAAGGCTGCCTTTGCAACGCGATCAAGCCCTTCCCAATAGACCCTGGCCGCCTCCAAAAGGGTGAAGGTGCCCATCACATTGGTTTGAACGAAATCGGCTGCTCCAGTGATCGAGCGGTCGACGTGGCTTTCAGCGGCCAGATGCATGATCCGGTTGGGTCGGAACGCCTCGATCGCCTGCGCCATCGCAGGCCGATCAAGAATGTTGCCTTTCAGGAAGTGATGATTTGACCGTCCTTCGACGGCCTCGAGAGAGGTCATATTACCGGCATAGGTCAGCGCATCGATGGTCAGAACATCGTATCCCCGTTCAAGGACCAGATGACGCACCAGTGCCGAGCCGATAAAGCCGGCACCGCCGGTCACGATTACGCGCATCGTGTCGTTCCTTCATGTCAGAGCGATTTCAAAGCGGAGGCAATCATCGGCTAGAACAGCATATCGGATTGCTCGAAGCGCGGCTGAGCCCGATCCTTGGATGAGAGTGTCGTGGCGTCAGCAATATCGGGCCAGCCGATGCCGATCGCCGGGTCACTCCACAGAAAGCCCCGATCATGCTCAGGACTGTAGTAGTTGGTCACCTTGTAAGCGACGATGGTATCGGGAACCAGCGTGCAAAACCCGTGGGCAAAACCCACAGGTATCCAGAGTTGATTGAGCGCCTCACGTGACAGCTCGATACCAACCCATTGACCAAATGTGGGAGAGTTTCGTCGAATGTCGACCGCGATATCCAGGATCGCTCCGGCCACACAGCGTATCAGCTTGCCCTGCCCGGCGCAGCCGACCTGGGCATGCATGCCCCGGATCGTTCCTGCCTGTTTAGATAAAGACTGGTTTTCCTGAACGAAATTGATCGTTCCGGCATGCTGCATGAATTGGTCTTCACGCCAGATTTCCGCGAAATACCCACGTTCATCAGCAAACGCATAGGGTATAAATTCAAGAAGGCCTGCCAAGTTAAAACGGGTGATCTCCATGCCGACACTCCAGTGCATCAGAGGGTGAAGCAATACGCAAGCCGCTGATCTGCCTCCCCAACGTCATCCGGGCTACTGCTAATGGCCCCGTGCCCGGTTGTTCATAGACTGGCGGGCGGTATAAAGCGGAGCCATATCGGCAGTCCATGGCGCCATAGGGCGCTGGCTCGTTGGCGGGGGCTGAGCGGCCTGGCAAGCGCTGCTATCTGGCTGCGGCTCATGCCCGATCGCTCGCAAAAAAAAGGATGACGCGGACGTCGTGCGAAATAGCTGTAGAACAGGGCGGTGCGGTCATGCTGTTCGACCGGCTTGCCTCGATGGAAATATTCAGCAGTCTCACAAAAAAAGACAGTGCCAGCCGGCCCCTCGCAGCTGATCAGATCACGTTCGTAATCGGCACCCAACTTGTGGGCCAGCAGTGCCTGATCAGCGAAGACGTAACGATAACCGTGCATACCCCCCTGTTGCGGATCGCGGCGCCGGATCATCTGGAAGGGACCACCTGCGGCCGACACGTCATTGCAATAAATTCCGATCTTGATCGTGCGGCGATCCTCCCAATCACGGTGCCATTTACGAGGGCCTGCCACACGTGCTCCGGCCTTGGTATACATCAGGGTCACGCCGTCATAACCCGCGCTGGTGCCCAGATAAGCCTCGACAATATCCAGCAGCCGCTCATTCAGCCCCCAGGAGAAGATAGCGGGATGCGATGCGACGGCAGCCGGAGAAATCATGCTGAAATCGATCCCCCCGTCCACCTGCCGCCTTGCATCTCCGGAAAATTCAGCGACCAGCGACTGCCCCGTCTCTAACAGCTCATCCGCACCGCCCAGCCCCAGCGCTGCCAGTGTGGTGATATAGATCCCATCCCGGCGCAGCCCTTCGACGATCTCGAGATCGATGCCGGACAAGCGCGGCAATCCATCACGGTGGCGCGACAGCGCCTTGTCATGCAGCCGCATCAATCTGCGGTTGATCATGCCGGTGTTGGCGCAGCGCAGCGCCGTGCGCGCGCAGACATCACGCAGCCATGTCCGGGCCGACGGCATTGTGCGTTCAAACATCGGTCAGAATATCGATGGCTCGATCCAGCATAGTATCGCTCAGATTGGGATGAATGGGCAGACACAGGATCTGGCTTGCGATCCGCCGGGCCACGGGCAGCGGTTGACGGGCGGACGGCAGATCGCGATAGCCCGGCATGTCGCAGATCAGCGGATGGAAATAACGGCGTGCCAGGATCCCGGCATCGTGCAGCCTGCTGCACAGCCTGTCGGCATCGATGGAACAATCTCGCGTGACCAGCACCGGAAAATAGGAATGGTTAAGCCTGGCGGCACCATCGATGTGGAAGGGTACAACCCCTGCCACATCGCGCAGTGCCGCGTGATAACGCTCGCTGATCTGCGCCCTGCGCGTCAAAATGCCATCGATGTAGCGCAGCTGCAGCAGGCCGAAGCCTGCCTGAAACTCGTTGAGCTTGCCGTTGATCGAGGGCCTGGCCATCGTCATGTCATCGACGAACCCGAAATTGCGAAGCCGGTCGATCTTCGCCTTGGTGCGCGCGTCCGGGGCGATGATGGCGCCCCCTTCCACGGTGTTGAACACTTTGGTGGCATGAAAGCTGAGCGTCGAAAGATCGCCATGGCCCAGCACGCTGCGCCCGCCGACCTCTACGCCAAAGGCATGGGCCGCATCGTAGATGACCTTGAGATCGTGGATATCGGCGATGTCGGCAATGGCCATCACATCACATGGGTGGCCGAAACAATGGACCGGCAGGATAGCGCTGGTCCGTGCGGTGATTGCGGGCTCGATAGCTCCCGGAGCCATGTTGCAATCGTGCTCATCGATGTCCACAAACACCGGCGTTGCTCCCACCAACCGCAAGGCATGGGCGGTTGCGACAAAGGAAAAGGGTGTGGTGATGACCTCCCCGCCCACCTTCAGCGCTTGCAGCGCGATCCACAGAGCGGTGGTGCCGTTGGATACCAGCGACAGATAGGGAACGCCCAGATAGGACTCCAGTGCCCGCTCGAGCTGCTGATGCAGGGGGCCCGAGTTTGTCAGCCAGCGATTCGCCCATATGGTTTCGAGATAGGGCAGAAATTCAGTGAGCGGCGGCATGAAGGGCTGCGTGACGGGGGTCGCCGGCTCGCCGTGGAGAGGCACGAGGCGCGGCGTTGGATGCGGCGTTGCAGGTAAGGCCAAGGCGGGCCGTTCACCAGGTGTCATGGGGTCAAATCCATTTATGGGAGGGGGCGCTGCGAACCACCCGGAAGCGATCAACGTTCGATGCCGACAATAAGACGGAGGTAAGGGCTTGTGCAGGCGTGAGAATGCGTGGGGGAAATAAAGAGCACGGCCCCGAAGCTGATCAGCATTACCGAGCCATGTCTTCGTAATAGCCATGATCATAGCTATGGCGCCCACCGATCATCGATTTGTTCAACACCGCACCCACCAGCTGGTTGCCTCCGAGCAGCCGGCGTGCTTCGACCACATCACGCGCCGTGGTGCGGCCCTCCTCAATCACGAGCAGAATGCCATCGACATGGCGCGCGATCAGCATGATATCATCAAGAATGAGTGCGGGCGGCGTGTCGACGATGCATATCGGTTGCCGTGGCGCGGCCTGGATCGAACGCATGGCGCATGCCAGCCGTTCGGAGGCCAGAAGCGTCGATGACTGCTGACGCTGCGCACGGACGGGATAAAGCGTCAAATCAGGCCCTGCAACATGCTGGCCGACCGCTTCCCACGAGCAGTCGCCGGACAGATGGTCGTCCACCCCGAGCTTCACCGTCAACCCGAAACGGGTGCCCATCATAGGTCGCCGCAGGTCAAGATCGATCAGCACGGTCGGATGGATCAGACTGAGCGCTGAGGCCAGATTGGCGGCAACAAAGCTCTTGCCATTGCCCGCCTGCGTGGAGGTTATGGCCAGAATGCGCCCGCCTGCCGCATGAAATCCGTTCATGATTTGCGAGCGCAGCAGGGTGAAGCCACGCGCCCGGCCATCGGCATGTTCCAGACCGAAGATGCCATTGGCCAGCAGCAGGGTGCGGTTAAGCTTGATATCGGTTGTTTCGATGCCGTCGACATCCGTTTCCCAGGTAATGGTGGCCATCAGCCTGTCCTCCCGTTGGCGGCCTTGCGTGTTCGCAAGGGTTTGAGCCATCGCAGTGCCCATCGCCAAAAGCGCCCGGTAACACTGTCTTCCCGTCCGCTTTCCAGCATGGCAATCACCGCCAGCGGCGGGCCGTCCATCAACCGTGTCACCGCACTTTCGCCGTGGATCGGGCCGACCAGCACCTCCCAGATGACCACGCCAGCCAGCCCCAACGCCAGCCCGCCAAGCAGGCCGCCCATGACCAGCTGCATCCGCTTGGGACGGATCGGGTCGCTCGGCAAGCTCGCGGCATTGACGACAGAAAATCGCTCCCCCCTGTCTTCGGCCTGAAGGTTGGCGGCGATCTGTGCCTCCATCTGCTTGTCGCGCACATCCTGATACTGGCGTTTGAGATTGTCATAATCCCGTTCCAGGTTGTTGAGTTCATAGGAAGCCTGCGGCGCCAGAGCGGTCATTCGCTCCATCTGGGCGATCGAGCCCACCAGTTCCCCCCGCCGCGCCGCCAGCATGACAATGCGTGACCGACCTGCCGCCATTTCCGCCGCCACGGCGCCGCTGCCCCGCGCTGGCCCGACCGCGAGCTGGGCAGTCTGGCGCTGCCGCACCACCGTGGCACGCGCTGCGATGACATCGGGATGGGTATCGGAATAGACCGCGCTCAATTGCGCAAGGCGCTCCTCGGCCCTGCGCAGGGCATCGTATTCCGGGCGCGGAGCAGCGGAGATTTCGGCGCTACGGGTCGCAAGTAAGCTGTTTTGCTGCATCAGCCCCTGCGTTTCGGCATCCAGCCGCGACACTTCCGCCCGCAGTGCAGATCCCGATTGCGTGCTGACCGCCACCTGATCGGGAAGCGCACCGGCATAGCGATTTTCGATCTCGCGACGTTTGCCCTCCAGGTCGACCATCTGCCTGCGTAATTCATCGACCCGCCTCGCAAGGAAACCGGCGGTGCCGATGGCCTGTTCGGTGCGCAGGCGCTTGTCCTCGGCCATGAACATGGTGACGAGTTTTTCGGTGATGTCATGGGTCATGGCGGCGCTCGAATAGGTGTAGGACAATTCGAAGGCGATGGTGTCGTTGACGCCGGGCTGCCGCGGGTTCCCGCTGGCGCTGACCAGATCGACCACAATGGCATTGCGCATCAGTCCCAGCACATCGTCAAAGGGCAAGGCTCGCCTCTGGCGGCCATAGAGATCCGCCTCGAGGATCAGCTTTGTCAGATTGGCGCGGCTGACGATCTGCTGACGGATCTTGCCAACGCGTTCGTTGGCGTAATTGGCCGAGGGCGGTTCGGCGAAGCTGGTCTGGATCTGTGGCGAGTCGATCAGCAAGGTTGCCTGAGAGCGATAGGCCGGCGCCATCAGCACGGCCACTGCCAGGCCCATGACCATCCCCGCGAAGGCCGGCAGAATGATCCACCATCGCCGTCGAAGCAGGATCGCCAGGATTTCCTGAGGAGCAATCACGCTCGCAACTTGCGGAACGTCCTCTGTCATGAATGATCCCCTGGTTTGTAGCGCAATTGAATGCCGACAAAGGCGGCGCCGACCCTTTGCCCCGTCACGAGTTGGCGGCGCAGATATTCAAGCGTTCCGGTCAGCGTCACACTGCGGCGGATGTTCCAGTCGAACATCACGCTGTGGCGCATGGCGTCGGTGGAACCTCCCTGCCCGATGCCGGGCGGCTCGCCCGCCAGCGACGGGCCGATCTGCGACGAGCGGCGGTATTCGCTGCTGGCGCGCAGCACGACATGCTCACTAACCGCCTTGCGCAGGGTGAAGGTCGCGGCAGCATCGCGCCGTAACCCTCCAAAGCCGCTGATCTGCGAGTTAAGCGTACCCGACAGGCAGCCGGTCAAGCGCCGCGAAGGAACCTTGTCTTCCCGGCACAGGTCGATCCTGCCTGCCAGCAGCATGCGGGCTGATGGGCTGATCGCGGCGGCATCGCTGCCGCCGATCTGCCCGCCTGCCCGTTCGCCACCCAACTCCACCATCAGTCGTGTCCGCTCGCTCACCTGCCGCTTCAGCGTGGCATAAACGGCCGCGCTGCTCACGGAACCCTGCCCCGCCACGGTGTTGATCGTGTCGCGGGCCAGCACGCCAAGGGTGGTAACGGGATCCGTACGGCGGGCATAGGCAACGCTCATCGTCAGCACATTGGCGTTGCGCAGCAAAGTGCTGCCCGAATAGATCATTCGCTCATAGCGAATTTCCGGCGATATCAGGCTGTAGGCATCAGGGCGCCACGCGGCATCGGCGCCGGCGAACCAGTCGTTGCGGATGCCACGTGGATCGCTCGCTGCATCGGCGCTGGACGAAAGGATATCGATCGCCAGAGCCCGCTCATAGCCAGCCATGAGACCGATGGAGAGATATTCACTGTCACGATAGCGCCCTTCCATCCTGACATTGCCCAGAACATAATGGCCATAAAACTCGCTGTAGTGACGGTCACTGATCGTGGCAGCGACCGCCAGCGTCGATCCCCGAGGCGCCGACAGGCTGACGCCGGGCGAGACGGAAAGCTGAGCCATCGTCGCTCCCGTTCGTCCACCGGTCAGCAGAAAGGGATTGGATGAAGTCAACACCGACATATCGACCGCGATATGAGGCTGCGCCTGCCCCTGCGCCGGCATGGCGCCAAAGGCCGGCATGGCCAGCAACAGCGGCCAGGTGCAATAAGGACGAACATGTGCGCCACAACGTCCATCAGGGAACGACCAGGACATCGCCGACCCCCAGCACAGGCAGCGCTTGGACCAGATGCGTCGACCGGTTGTCTCTTGCGCCCTTGAGCACGTCTTTCAGGCTCAGGCGTTCGACACTCTGGCCTTGGCCAGTTTGGCGAAGGATGATGGCATGTTTGACATCGGCAAAGTCCGCAAGCCCACCCGCCATGCTCAGCGCCTGAATGACGTTGACGGCGCGCCCGGAGGAAAACCCTCCAGGGGCACGCACTTTCCCCATCACATAGAAACGCATACCCGACGGTTCATGTACGGTAACCGTGACATCGGGCGGCGCCTGCCGATAATTCGGAGCGATGTTGGTACGGATCTGGGTTGAAATATCGCGAACGGTGCGCTGAGCCCCCATGATCTGTCCGGCTAGTGGAAAGGTAAACGTGCCGTCGGGCAAGACCCGCACCGTGCGTTGCAGGCGATCCTCTCCCCATACGAGAATATCGAGTTCGTCGCCCGGATTGACATGATATTCCGGATCGACATCGGGACGCTGCACAGTGGGCGCGACGACCTGGGCCAGACATGGCCCGGACCCGCACCAAAGCATCGCACCAAGGCGA
>Ga0116227_10005749_pt1 | contig 25803 bp, 19 predicted proteins | sample S1TSphgellanicum_FD_89693 | JGI IMG/M metagenome (GOLD analysis project Ga0116227, IMG submission 89693) | Host-associated microbial communities from peat moss isolated from Minnesota, USA - S1T2_Fb - Sphagnum magellanicum MG | ecosystem: Host-associated > Plants > Peat moss > Unclassified...
TAAGACAGTGGGCATAATATAGTAGGTTGGGATGAGACAGTGCGGAGGGGGGCGGGCGGGGGGGGGGGGGGGTGGGGGCATTTTTTTTCAAAAATGATATTACATGTGCCCTCCCTTTTTGGCAATTGAAAAATTTTAATCGCCCTTTGATATACCCCCATTGTCGAATGACAATTGAAAGGGGTGTAAGCATGTGATATGATTTTGGAAAAACAAATTCATCCCCCTCTTTCCCTCTTGGGAGATTGAAGAATTTCGATCACCATTCGATGGTGTGGGTGTGTTGGATGGTGACCAAAATTCTTTAGTCGCCATTCAACGGTGGGGTTATGTTGAATGGTGACCAAATTTTTTTTAATCACCAAAAAGGCATGGGGGTAGGGCATGAAATGACAATAAAAACAAGGGGAGGCGAGGAAAAACAAGAGTGGGAAAAAGTGGAAAAAGGCAATAAGAACAAGGGGAAATTTTGGCAAGACTAAGCAAAGGGAGAAAAGAAAGGGCAAGAAGAAGAAAGAGGGAAAATCAAGGGGTGGGAACAAAAGAAAAAAGGAAAAAAGCCATAGGGCGAAACTGGAAAGGAAAGGAAAACAAGACAAAATGGGGGGTTAGTAACTAAAAAAAAAATTAAAAAATGAAAGGGGGGATGAAAGAAGAAAGAATAGAAGAGGGCGGGGGGTGTATGAAGAAAAATGAAAAAAAAACAAAGGGGAGTGGGAATGAAAGAAACAAGAAAACAAGGGGGGCAAAAAACCAAATAATAAGGGAAAAAACCCAAATGGTGGGAAGGAAGAAGAAAACAAAAAAATGGTTTTCATGAGATGGTAACTAAATTTGTTAGCCCTAGTCAAATTTGCTTGGCTTAGTTGGATGGTGATTACAATGGATTTGGTCATCACTAGATTCAATTGCCATTGTTGGATGGCGAACGAAATGGATTCGGTTGCTACCATCATATGGAATCCAATAAGGGGGAATATAACAAACTCCCTTCTGCTTGTTTTGGTCACCCGCAACTTAAAAAAATATGGATGCCATCCAATTGTCATAATTTCTCAAATGGTGACTGAGGTTTTTTAATCACCAAAAAAGGGGGCATACCACATGTTTTTAAAAACCTCTCTATGAAAGTTTTCCCAAAACATATGACAACCCCCTTTTGTGGTGATTAAATTTTTTTGTCACCATCTAAAAAATAATGACAATAGGATGGCAATTGAAAATTTTTGATTGCCACACCTTGTCCCATTTCAATCACCCCTTATGGCAATTGAAAAATTTCAATTGCCACGAGGATGGGTGACTAAAAAAAATTAGTCAACCACCTTTATGGCGACCGAAATTCTTCGATCAGCTTGGAGGAAAAGCAAGGCATGAAATGAATTTTCTTTTCAAAATGATAGCATAGGCCCCACCCCTTTCAGTCACCATTTGACGATGGGGATATCTCTAATGGTGACTAAAATTTTTTAGTCATCAAAAGGGGCGCAATTACATTTACAAATATAGGAACCATAGGAATTGTAACAAGTGTTTTTTTTTTTCATGTTTGTGTCAAAAATAAATTAATATTACACATTGCACATTTCTTTTATATGTTTTGATGATAATGTTTTTAATATATTGTGAAAACATGTGCAATAATTTGAAATGAATCTAATGAAATTTGAATTCTCAAAAGCATTGATTAATCATTATAACTAGTGTTTTATAATGCTTATACTACTTGAAAAAACTCATAAATGACTCTTAAAGGATTTGAAAATGACATAATTTTTGTTGCAACCCTAACATTGGGTTTACGACTAAGTGTGAAGTGTAAGGTTCATGAGGCCAAAAGTGCGTTTAGCTATGAAACACACTCTCACAAATGGGGAAAGGTGCACGGGATGAAGCCAAATGACTCCCAAGTGCACTCCCACTTTGGGAGTTACATTCGTGCAAGAGTTGTGAATGTTCAAAACCTTGGTTGGAAAGGCAAACAAGCACCAAATTGGGCCCCCATGATACCATTAAAAAGTTCTTGAAGTATAGATGCTTAAGCTGCCCTCACATTGTTCATTTAAACATGATTTGCATACATTATGATCAAAAGAAGGGGTGGGAATCAAATTGGGAATTCCTTGAAAACAAGGGTCAAATGAAGTTCGATTGGGGTGTGTTCTACACCATTGGAAAGATCCTTTTGAGGGTTATAAGATATTTTCCTCTCATTCTAAAAAACTTGATTTGAAATAGATATAAGCGACCAAAGTTTTGAGATAACAAGAGTCTCAGAGAAAAATGACATTTGGATATAATCCCTATGGAGAGGCATAAATTATATTATAAGGAGAGGAGTGGTGCCTCCTCCCAAAGGTTGCGCGCCGTGTAAAACTTGTGTTTGAGGTTGTCCCTATTAAGTTCATCGCACCACTTCCATTCAACTTACATTAATTGCCCTTTTTTTTTAATTGTGCAAGTTGACTTCATCTTGAATTCTCACTTGTGAATTCGTCCTAGTCCCATCCCAAAGCTCCAGCACGCCCTCTTACCCCTGAAGTGTTGTGAGTTAGGAAATGTGCCTTAATTTTCTTTTTCTTCTGTTGTTTCATTATGGGACCCACCTTTAGGTTTCTTGAAGAGTTTGGGGCGTGTCAATTTTGGAAAAACTTTCAAAACACATATTCACATAAAAGTATAATGTAACATATTTTTGAGTCAAAAAGACTTTCTTATAATTTTTTGCAACGTACAAATGGAATATTCTTAGTATATACCCAAAATCCTTTAAAATAGTAGTCATTAAAATCCTTACTAAGGGTGCACCCCCAGCTCCTTATTTTGTGAATGTACTTGCACATGTAATATCATCTTTTTAGAAAACAACCTCCCCAACATGCCCTTTTGGGTGATTCAAAAATTTCAATCGCCATCCGTGTGTTGGATGGTGATGGAAAATTTTTGATCAAGCCCCTTATGATAACCATGGTAATAAAAAAAATTCAATCGTCATAAAAAGCTCACTTATGGCTTCTTTTCAAGAAATTGTCAAAGGGTTTCCAAAAACATGTGACATGACCTCTTTTCTCAGTGACCAAAAACCTTTGGTCACCATTCGACATACCCCCACCATCAAATGGCAATCAAATTTTTTTGATCACCATTTGACACACCCACACCATCTGATGGTGACAAAAAAATTTGAGTCACCATTCGATGGTGGGGTTGTGTCAAATTGTGACCTAAAAATTTTGGTCACCATTCAATAGATTGCCATTATCAAATGGCGATCAAATTTTTTTGATCACTAGGAAAGGGGGTCTTGTCATATGTTTTTGGAAAACTCTCAATGAATTGAAAGCTTTCCAAAAAATATGACACACATCCTTTTTATGGTGATTGAAAATTTTGGTTGCCACATGGTTTAAAGTGACCAAAACAGGTTTAGTTTTGGTCACACATAAGCCTACCTTTTATAGCTTAAAAATGTTTTTAACCTAGGTTGACCTAAACTAACCCTATACTGATGTGACACAAAGGTGCACCTGCATCCAGATGCGTCCATCACATTGTGACAAATGCACAGATGTGGTGACAACCTTAATTTTAACTGCACTAACTTTAAAGTTTCATTAGTCATTAAAATAATCAATAAATTTTATGGAATGTTAAAAATGGCCCATCTAGTTATGCTTGTCATTTTCCTTGTGAATTTGATTCCTTGTGAAAATTATAATTCACCACACATTTGTTGCATCTTTATTGAAAAAATTCATTTTTTGAAATTAAAGTTTTCAAATTAATTATATGATATCCAAACATGGTTCAATAGACCTTCAACTTTCATAAAGATTTTAAATCATTTAAATTATTTTTGGAGTAAATTTATGTTTTTGATTACACAGGTACATTACATTTGTTTTCACAAATATATTCCAATGTCTTACTTTTAAAAATGAAATGAAATAATTTTTTATAATATTTTACCTAGGTTTAGTCTAACATATTATGCAAAAATATTGTGAAAGTTTTCAAAAACTTGAAGTGGGATACACTCAAAAATGAACACCCCTAGAAAGTAGTATAATGTGACACCCCAAAGGGGGCCACCATAATGTGCTTTCACCCATTTCATAATATGGGTGAAAACATGGTAAAAGGAGCCAAAGGTTCCAAGGTAAAAGTCCTTTCCAAGGACTACACATGACACGTATCATTTTTGAGTTCATTTATAATTTTAAAATTTGTATTTAGGATATCTAGTTTAACACTACATGTTAAATATAAATGCATTTTGACTATAAATGGATGAAAACACGATAAAAGGAACCAAGGGCACCAAAGTAAAAGTCATTTTCCAAGGATTACACATGACACATGTCATTTTTATGTTGGTTTATAACTCAGAAAATTGTATTTTAAATACCCAATTTAGCACTATGTGTTAAATATAAATAAATTTTGACTAAAAATTGATTTTATATCATATATATTATGCATTCATGCCTTGTATCACATAAATATGAACAACTTTTATTAAAGCCACATTTTTAAAATCCATAATTTTCAAGGTTAAAAGCACATTTGAACCACATGTGTTCAATTTATTTATTTTTTAAATCATTAGTTTTATTCCTTTTGCATTTTTAATCATCAATGTTAAAATCCTCTCCAATTTTCAGAAAGAATGGTCACATTTGGTAGAAAAAAAATGTTTGAAAAAATTAAGGATTATCAACTTTTGGGGTTTGAGTGCTTTGAACATGCAAAACCATTTTCAATTTGTGTCAAGCTTTGAGCATGTAAAGTTTGCAATTAATGGAAAATATTCCCAAAACTTTTATGACAATCCAAACTATTATGTTTCCCTTGTGATTTTTCAAACATACAAAAATGCAATTTGAAGGAATGTTCATTCATTTAAGTGGTTCCTTTGATTGTGTTTCTACCCAAATTGATTTTATATCATATAAATTATGCATTCATGACCTTTATCATATATATATGAATAATTTTTGCTAAGGCCACATTTTCAAAATCCATAAGTTTCAGGATGAAAAACATGTTTGAACCAAATGAGCTCAAATTAGTTATTAGAAAAAAATTCGTTAGTTCAAATCCTTTTGTTTTTCTAATCATCAATGTTAAAAGCATTTCTAATTTTTAGAAGGAATGGTGCACATTTGCTATAATAAAAAGATGTTTTTAAAAAACAAGGATTATTCATTCTTGAAATTTGAGTGCTTTAATGAACATGCAAAAACAATTTTGATTTGTGTCAAGCAATGAGCTTGTAAACTTTGCAATTCATGGAAAATATTCCAAAAAATGTATAACAATTCAAATTATTATGTTTCCTTTGTGATATTTTAAACATACAAAAATACAATTTAAAAAAGTGTTCATTCCCTTGGATGGCTCCTTTGACTATATACAAATTTTTATGTTGATTTTTTGGATTATTAAACACACATAAAAAAACATTCAAAATATAAAGAATTTATAAATTGATGTTTTTACCAAAAAAAAGAGAAAATTTGGATCTATTTGATGTTCATGAATCCTTTATGACATGTAAATGTGATGTAATGTAAATGGTGTTTAAAAAAATGTTGTAGCTTATAATACAAAAGACTAAACCTCAAGGTAGTTAACATGTTTTGACATGATTTGAAATTGTGATCATTTTTCAAAACGAAACACTTAAATCTAGCGTAAAATCTTACATTTTTAGACAATCATATTAATTGAACTATGATTAACAAAAAACATGAAATATATCAAGGAAACTATGGTAAATAAAAATAATAACTAAAAATATTTTGTTAAAAATTCCTTTCTATGAAAAAATTTTGTTTGACGAAAGGACAACAATCCTTTGAAACAAAGTAAAAATTTTGGATCATTGATTCAGGATTTCACCTAATAGGATAAACTTTATAGTAAGACAAGAGTAGTTTTGATTGTAGTGCTTGGGCCAATTCAATATTTTTATTGGTGAATTTTTTGAAATTCTTCATAAATACTTAATAACTATGTCAAAAGTTCTAAAAACCTTTTTTTGGAGCTTGTTGGTCAAGTTTTTGGACATGGTGTCTAGCATACTATTGACTATTATGAACCTATGGATGGGAAAGCCATTTGGGGTGTGAACTTTGCAATTCTTGCAATTGGGGATTGAAATCAAGTGTATAGACAACACACAAATGCTTCTAGAAGAATATCATATTAAACATATGTGGAATAAACAAATAATTTTTAAATGGGTGTCAAATTGAATTTTTGAAAATAAAGTAAATATTCAAGAATGGACTATCAAACTAGCCCAAGTAGAAGGATAGTTGTTGAACTTTTTACTTATACTATTTGCTCTGATAATTTGATGTCTCTTATCTTTACAAAATCCAATCTTTGGGGTATACAATTTATACATGGAACCCCATACCCCTAAACTCTAAACCCTAAATCATGAACCTAGACCCAATATACAAAATTTGAGATAAATCCAAGTATCCCCTACAGCTCCAACAACTAAAATTAATTATTTAAAGGCGCTAACCTACCCACTCTGGATAAAAAAATCCACCCCGCCCCACCCCAAAAAGAAAAAATAAAAATAGAGTTGACCCACCTAAACCCCTATTTTCCTTCCAAATCCCCTCACCCACCCTCAAAACCCCAAAAAAAGCCTCCCCCAACACCCTCCCCTCCCCTCCCCTCCCCTCCCCTCTTTCCAATCCAAAAGTTGAAATTGTCAACTTTTTGGACTGTTCACGTCTTTAAGCCAGTCTTGGACTGTCCACAAAATTTAATCCAGGCAAGGGCGCACCCACGTGGTCAACCCCTTCTCACCCTGTCTTTTTCCAAAAGCGCCCACAGTCAGGGTGAATTTACGGACCACTGGAACTCAGGGCGAAAAATTAAATAGGGTGTGAGACAGCCTGTGAAACTCCCGGTGAATTTACGGATTTCTTTATTTTTGGCCTAGAAATTTTAATTCTTTTGAAAGCTAATGCTAACAGCCTACTTTAGTTTTTCATTATAAGATGGGCAAGGTCAATGGAACACAGTGTAAAATTCTGAGGTATTATTTTGGCTAGAACTTGAAACGATTAAAACAATAAGGTGTGGGCAAAAGCTGGAGACCCAACTCCATTCTCATGACAATTTTTTTTATCAAACTCATTTTGCATTCAAATTACTTGACCCTTGTCACCAAGATTCCAGTATTTATCATTCATGATTTTCTTTGAACCAGTTTTGTTTGGTTTAGAAGTGAATCCATTTTGAAATTAAACCCACTTAGAGATTTCTTTAACGAAGGGGGGGAACTAGGAGTCTCTAAATGTGAAGAACTATTACCGGACTGGAGGGTCTATCAAATTCTTAAAAATTCCTTTGACCGAGACCAATGGTTTTTTCAAATTAAAAAATAAAATTAGAACCAGGGTCAGAGGTTTTCTTGAAGTTAAAATTGGATATCACTGGTTTGTATCAGTAACATGTAAATGGTTTAGGACTTACACCTTATGTAAATATAAATATCATAACGAAATTTATTTACACTCTATATAAATGTAAAATTTTGTAAATCTATTTTATGCCATGTAAAATAGTGTAAGTGTAAAAAAATATATACTTAAATGATTTTGTAAAAACTGTGATTTCTACTTGGGGAAGGATTTTATAATGTTTTTGACAAGGGGCCAACCAAATGGCTCATTGCGAAAAAATAAAATAATAAATCATCAAAACATTAGTGATTTGGGATGCACCACAACTAATTAAATTAATTAATATGAATCACAATAAGTGCCTAAGCTCTTGCAAAATCTTAGTCCAAAAATGATAATGAACAAAATTAGGAATAAAAGTTCTACTCAAGCAATGAGGTGAACCAAAATGTGCATTCAAGATATTTTTTGGATTAGCACCACTATAATCCCATATTGATAGAAAATGCTAATATTTGGGGGATATCAAAATGACTAATTACAAAAAAATAAAATTAAACTTAGGGATACACCCACAACTAATTAATATGGATTTGTAAGAAGGTATGGTCATTAAAATATATAATCTATACACTTACACCCCCCAAAACATTTACACAATACCATGTAAATATATTTGACAAATGTTTATATTGTCCTCATGTAAGTGTTAAAAAAAACATTATACACACCAACAACATAAGTGTAAAAAGTTTGGATACATAAATATTGTTAATTTACATTTACACAAGATTTACACGCCATATATACTATTGACACTCGCAGGCAGAACACTGATTTAAACTCACACCATTAAGGGCAGACCAGCAGTTCTTTGATTCTAAAATATTACAAGAAACTGGAAACAGTGCTTATTAACAAAATTAAATACCCGCCCAATACCCATTACAACATTACAGCAAGAAAGAAATGACAATGGAAAGGACAGATGCCCTCTCTAGGCTTCTTGAGCTATGTACTTGATCCTTCTCTTAACGCCAGTGGGGTCTAGGACAGAGGTTCAATCAAAGAGCCACCTAATCAGGTAATAAGGATCAATATTCTTCTGTAGAAGTCAACTTTGCTAAAGCTGAAACTTACTGCCTCCAGAATGCTCTTGCAAGTGTGGAGTCGGGACAATGAAACATTGTTTCGATCTGGACGAGCCAAGTTAGGCTCTTCTACTATGTCAACTCTCTCAATGTACACCACCCTGCACCTGAAGGACCTGAAGGAATGTTGATAGATAAAATCATAATCTGTGCAAGAGACTTGACTTGCACGATTTCCTTTATGGAAGAATCTGATGTCACATGCTGCTAATTGGTGATCCCATTTAATTTTCAAGTTTGGAGTTTATTGGAACATGGAATGCCACATTCGGCCTCAAGCTGATAATGGACAAAATCAATTGGCATCTAGGGAATAACTTATTGGCTAATTGGTTGATAACTTTCACAACCCTATTCATAACTTTCAAATTCCCAACTATACCACATGGGTTGATAGTCAACAACTTCAAACACAAGAAATGGACACAAATTAGCAACTATTTGAGTATGTTTGAAATGTCTCAAACTTTTTGCCTTAAAACTCAGAAACCCAAAATGAAAAAATGTTGCCACGGTAAGTGAGGAAATTATGATAATTTCCCTGCAGTACAGAATTTTATTTAGTGTATACTCGTGTACTTCACCCATTTTATTTGCCCTCTCCTTTGCTTGCCTTTGCTTTAGCATGAAAATCTCTTAGAAATTTTGTAGTGTAACTGGAGGATATGTTATATAGTGCACAATTATTCCTCTCCCTCCTGAGTGGGTGTTCTGTTTCCATGGCCCTTGCTCTGAAAGAAATTGAAGGTTGCATTGATTTTTATCCCATGTGAAGCCCACCACTGATGAGAGCATTCCAAACTCAGGCTTGTTCTCAGCTCTTGCCTCTCACACCTTTATTTCTGTGATGCTGTCACCCCTGGGTCTTTACCCCACATATTGAACATTAAAATCTTTTCACAAATGCTGATTCTTCTTGGATTGTTGGTCACTTGGTATTGGACCCGGTTTTTTAGTATATATTTGTACATGCAGGGGAGTTCAAAGTGTAGCACAAGGCTCCTTGTGTGGGGCATTCCTCATATGCGTGGGGCCCCTTGATGCGAGGTGAGACATAAAGTGGGGGACCAATTTGATCACCCTTTGCGGAGGACCTTACAACCTTACCTAGTGTACAAAATGAAGCTGATATTTTCGACAGAACCTTCCTTCAAATAGCTGTTGGTGTAAAAGTTGAGCATGCCTTACTCTGTATGCAATTGGTCCATCAAAGTAGTGCCATGCATCTTAGGGTCACATGTATGAACAAGCCATAGGTGGACCATCAGGGCATTTTTCCTTGGGCCCTAATGGCAAACTTTCCATAGTTACAAAAGCACAAAGGGAAAAATTGCACAGCTATTCTTTTGTCATGTGAGGTGACTCGTCTACATTAAAAGATGATTGCTAGGTACATTCACACAAGGTTCATTCATTTCCTTTTTTTTATGATTTGTCGAAGTTTCATCCAAATTATTAATACAGTTCCTATTGAGATAAATTACAATATGAACCTTTAAGACTTGAATTGAGGGAATATTTCATCCACTTGATCTCTTATACATCCTTTTTGAATTAGGCTCTCTATGGCTTGTTTCAATGGTGAACACAATTACACCATGATGAGTGGTAGTCATGCCATATGTGTGAGCATGATTGAAAAAGTTGTTGGGTCAATATAGTATGATGATGCTATATTGAACCAACGTTTTTTGGAGTTTGCAATTTTGTTCATGACACAACAACAAGAGAAAAAGGTAACACGCCAATTGATATGCAAATGTTATTTTTTTCTTGAGAAGCCCCATCTCACGCAACTGTCTGAATTCTTTAGAACTTGCATATCACGTGATATTCCTAAGCAGTTTGGGTCACAAGGCATTGGGATCACATACATTGTAAGACCCTACCAAAGCAAACATGAAAAATCTATGCATAATTATTTTCACTAACGTGGGGAGGTAGAACCTGAAGGCCAAAGTACACCATTGCTAGAGTTTATGGGAATTTTGGCTAAGTGTTCTATAATGCAATATATACTTGCATCTTAAATTTAGGCTTCAACTAAGTACACCATGGGCAACAAAATGGGTTTGATGGCATCATGTTACTGGTTTAAAGTGATTATGAAAACAAGAGACAATGGATTTTGAATAAAATGGACACTACTTATAAAAGATAGAACCTATAATCCCTTTAAATCCAAAAGAAGGCACATACCATTGCCACATTAAAATATGAAGTGCAAGTTTCATAATATTTGTAGTATGTTAATTAGGGGACGTCTTCTACCAAGAAATTTATTTTTTAGTTGCCAGAATTTGAGTAACATGGTTTGGAAGTTTTTTTTTAATTTTAATGTGGGATCTTGAGATCTAACCTTACCCTCTGATAAGCATCATGATGCATTTCAAAGATGTTTTTAACATTAAAAAGTGTTAGTTTTGCAATTCTGGGTGGTGCTTCCTAACATGCTTGATAACCTATCATGATCTAGGTTATATGCCAAACACGTAAAATCAACAAATTTTGTAATGGGAGGGGTTTCTTCTTGTCCATTCAATTTATCTATTTATTTGCATCATAATGTCATGTTACAGCATTTATTCAAGCTAGATGGTTTCATGTGGAGCCCCAACGTTTCTTTTACTGGCGATTTTTCGCCAAATCCTTACCTGAAAAATATGATTTCAACCTATACGAAGGATTTTCCATGAAAAAAATGGCCCAAATTCATCAGATTTTGAAAAAAAAAATCTACCTATCACCAGATTTTTATATTAGTTCCAGTAGGTAGCCAAAAATATAGAATTTTTAAAAAAAATTCCTACTTCCATATTAGTACATGTGGCCAAATTTGGCTAAATCACTTTGGAGATGATAGCCACCTCGGCTCCATCACAAAATTGGAAAAAGGAACCCTGTGGAGCCCTATGTAGTATGTGCACAACCTCTTCAAGTTATTCCAAGGTGGTTTGGGTTTTATATAGCAGTTTATCCGGATGTTGGGTGGGCAGTGGCCACTGAATTGAGAGATGAATATCATCAAAGTATTAGAGTTTTCATGAAAGTCATGTCCTGTTGGGCCTGACTTCCATCTCTCATTTGGTGCATCATTTCCTTTTGATTGTCGTCGGCATGAAAACCGTTCCAATAACTTTTCTTTTTCAGCCCACAGGCTACTCACCTATAAAAATATGCTATGTTGGGATTTAGTCAGGTCTAAGGAGCCCATGTGGATTATAGACTAAGGGTTATGGTTATAGAGACGACATATTGTATATATGGTTATATACATGTTATATGGTTTACAAGGTTATATTGGTTATATATGGTTATATGAGATTATATAAGGCTAGTTACATAGGATTTAGGACTTGAGATTTTATAGTTTTGTTTTTGGGTTCGTTTTTGGTTTTTTTAAGCTTAGTTGTTAAGTCTTGGGACTTGAGATTTTAAAGTTTAGTTTTTTGGGGTTTTTTTTGGTTTTTTTAGGGTTTAGGGTTAGATTTTGAAACTTGGGACTTGTGACTTCAGATTTTAAGGTTTATAGTTAGATTAGGGGCTGATTTTTAGGGTTCGAAATTAGGATTAGGTTTAAGGAATTACAGTTTAGGGGTCTGATTTTTAAGGGTTAAGGCAGTGTTTATTGCAAATTTTGATCCAACAGTGGGGGTTTAGGATGTTTTGGCTACAATGCATGCCATATCATCCTTATTCAACAACCTCATCAACTTCACATTCACAGAATTTGAGAAGCATGTAAATGGAGTAGTGTTAATAATCACCTCCCATGTTAGGTCCACAATTGAACCTTCTTGGCCCCCAAAGTTACATGATTAAAATTAAGTGTGATTTTAAAAGTTCGGGTTTGGTTTCATTTTTTGTGTTAAAGTTGGAACTCAGATCTAAAATTTGGGTTTAGGTCTGAAATTAGGGTTTTAAATGGTTATGGTTTAAATTTTGGGTTTAAGTTTGTAATGTAGGGTTAGGGTTTGAATATTAAGGTCAAGGTTTTAAGGTCTAAGATTACAAGTTTCAAGTCTAACATTTAGGATTAAGGTCTAAAGCTTAAGGTTTTATGGTCTAAAATCAAGGTTTATATCATGTTAGGGGATGTGTTTCAATGGTATTGGGGAGTCCATCAAAGTTGAGGCATAAATAATAGCTTTTGAGCTTCATATTGTTCATGAAACATGACAATGTCACTATATATGATGCCTTCATGTGAAACTGGGTTTAAATGCACTTATAGGAACCAAATCAACCTATGTTGGCGAATGCTTGGAAAGCAATTTTTTTTTTTTCGATGATGATGTATTAGCATGTCATAATTGGTTAAAGGGGATGGATGAACATGGGTAAATTTTGAACCTTTGATTAAAAATAATTTGAAATTGTCCCTTAAGTGCACATGTCTAAGTCAACAGGGCCTGTCATGTGCCTTCCCCTATCCTGATGACCGGAACATGTGTGTTGTTATGTCACTCGAATGTAAGTTCAATTGAATTTGTCTAAACATTTCTCTTGCTTTTGTGCAAATTGACTCTCTTGCACTTATTACTATTATTTTAGTGTTATTCTTTCTAATAGTTCAATGCTCTTACATTTATTACTTTAATGCTTGAGTGTTTAAGCTTGTGGAGTTTGGATTTTGTGTAATTTTATGCATTATGGACTTTAAGTTTTAAGGTAGTTTTTTTTTTTTCCAGGGAGTTGGGTCCAAGTATTGTTGGGGTACCCTGTTTGAAACATAAAGACTCATTCCTAGGACCCCCAAATTCACCTTTTTCTTCATAAAACCTATATTGACCTATCTTAAATTTCCTTTTTTTTTTCATGTGAAATGAAATAAATTTGCTCCAAACTTTATATGGGCATCTAAAGTATCTATTATTTTCACTTATGAATGTAAGAATAATAAAATTTATCCAATGTGGGCTATGTTCTATCAATGGCCCAAAATTCTCAAAAAAATCACTTTTTGAAATTTTGTACATTGCAATAGGGCACTTGGTTCTTGTCACATTTGAACATTTTATATACATTAGTAGTTAAGGTGTTTGTGGTAGAAATCTTGAAGCAAAATAATTTATTTAAAAGTTCCTTATGAGTCTTTGAACTTTTTTTTTCTTACAAGACAAAGTCTTAGAAAGTTTTCGAAGACTTCTTAAAAATCCTTAATCTTGTTCAAATTTGAAGTTCTATGCATAAAAAAATACTTTAGTAATGTAGGCATTTCAACATGAATGTGCTTTTAAATTTCAATAACATGTTCAAGTGAGGGGGTCCATTGGATATTAAATGAGATAGTCCTTTTGGGTACCCCAACCATACTTGGACCCAATTGTGAAAAATGGTGAAAGAAGAAATAAAGATAAAAAGAAAGGATGCAAAGTTCTTTCCCTGGGAAACTGTTGATCACCACCTCCAAACAAAAGATTATTTGGGTAAGTTTGCAATATAATGAACCATTGTAAGTGTACGTAACCACTCTTGAATAACACACTTGTCAATTTCTAACTTATTTTAAGATTAAATGTTTTTCATGTAATCTACATAATGTGATGTAATATACACTCAAGAATGACATATAAAAATATGAATCAATTACATCAACATTTGAGGGTGAAAAAGGACTAATTAAGCACTTGAAACCAATCTTGAAGTCCTAAGTAAGTCACATAAGAATGATCAAAATTAATTTAGATTTGTTTGGAAAATTTTCATATTCATGTAGATTGAACAATTATTAGACTTTACATGGTTTTGGATCATCATTGAAATTGATATATATAAATAAATTGTAGAATTTAGAATTCATAATTTTCTCTCTAATAATTCTTGGATAAATATAAATATAAGTTGTAAAATTCAAAAAAACTAAATATTATTATATAAGAATATATTGTACAATTCAAATATGTGATTAAACCATAAATTTTGAGTAATGGTTGCATGCCATCTCAATTTCCAATTTCAAGTCCTTGCCCTTTTGAAAAAAACAAAGGAGTTGGGTGTGGCTCATTTTATTGTGGATGTACCCATTTTTCAAATTTTAGGCATTTTAATAACATGGGTATGAATCAAAAAATAAAACTTACTAGTGTACATGTGAATGAAAGTGATTTAATGGAAGTTTTTGGGCCCAAGTGTAGTTACAAGCTTACAAACCAACTTCTCCATGCTAATATAAAACAAGATCTAAAGAAGCTCCATTAGTAGATTTATGGTGTAACTATTCCAACCAACAATGATTTCAGGATATGGTTGGTTAAAATCTACATAACACAAAAAAAAGGTTTTTGACACCAATTGGGCAAAGGCAACAACTTCAACAACAAAAGAAAACCTGGGTAGGAGGAGAGATGTGGGGAGGCTTAAGAATGAAAGCATGGAACTTTCATATTTAAATGTTGGGGTAGAGATGTCTATTTGATTCGAGGGTAAGACCATGATATTGGAGACAAAAGGCAAACTACTTGATGCAACACACCATGTGTCCATATCACATAATGCCATCGTAAACAAAAAGGGTTGAAGACCTGCAACAATTATGTGATTTGGAGATGCAAATGTAAGCAAAGGTTGGTTTGGCAAATAGCAAAAAGAAAAGATTGGAAGAAAAGTTGATAGGTTTAAGGTTTAACATGGAAGATCACAAGGTTTTGGCATCAAAAGCACAAGATTTTGTGGTGGGGTGTAATATAGTAACACATACCATCGCAAGTGTAACACTTGTTTGGTTATTTCATGTTTTAAAGTCATAATTTAATTTGATGTTGAAATTGTAAGATTTGTTTATTTGGTTGTATTTTTAATATATCATGGGAACATATTAATTAATTTGAAATTAATCCAATGAATAAAAAATTAACAAAAACACTCATTAAACACTGTAACACTTGTTTTTAAACAATAAAAGGACTTGTAAATGAATTTGAATTTTTTTGAAAATGACATTTTTTACCAAAATTTTAACATAAACCTAAATAAAATAGTGTGAATTTTTTTTTAAAAAATTTAAAGACTTTTTTGAAGACTTTTCAAGAATATTCCAAGAATATTCTAGGAACATTTCCCAAAAAGCAGTCACAAAAGTAGTAAAAAAGAAGGCAAATGTGGCTCATGTTATCCCTTTTGCACTCAGTGAAAGCAGAACAAAAATTAAAGACAATTTCACATCATATATGTAAACTTGGAAAACAAATCAACATTGAAATATTTTAATCTACTTATTTTCTTCTATTCAAGAAAACATGTCTAAAGCTTGATTTAAATCTAGGGCATGTAATTACCAAATTATCATGTTCTTTGGAAAATGATTATGCTTAAATCTTGAATTTGAGGTTTTTTTCTTTTAAGTGTAGATATAAATGCAACCCTATAAAATAGAAAACATTCAAATTGCAGAAATGTGCATGGAGTAGGAGGATTATTTGAAAGATCTAATATTCTAGTTTGATGGAATTCATTAAAAGCATCTTGATTCAGAGTGCAATCTAGATTATTCAAAAAAAAGTTTAGAGGATATGATTAAGTTTGTTGTGCAAGGTGAAGAGTTGTTTGAAGATTGTCAAGTTGAACACCAAAACCTTGATCAAGTTCTTTAAGACATTGCAAGAGATATGTGTTTCTTGGAAAAGGAAAATGTGAAGATTTGGAAATTAAAATTTCAAGCTATTATTTTAAATGATTAATGGTTCCAATATGTTTGTTTGTCTATTGAGAAGGAGTCTAGTCAATGGTCATATTGACCATTCGATTAATTTCAACAATTTTTTAAATGAAATTTCTTGTTCGCTACTGTTACAAATGATTAGTGGTGGTAGTATATCTATTTGGTAATTAAGAACTTAGTGGTGAGTGCACTAAAAGAAAATGTGACTTTTCATAAAATTCAACTTGACTAAAATGTTCACATTGACAAAGGGGGATGGTTGTTTTGACTAAAGGTTTGAAGCATGAAAGACACGAGTTACTTTTGACTAAAACATTTGACATTAAAGTGACCTTTTTGACCATGTGACAAACCAAATATCTAGTCAAAAAGGCCAAAGGTCCATCAAGATGACCAAAGCTTAGTCAAATTGACCATATTCAATGGCCATTATGATTTATAATTAATTAAATTGGCCATTTTGATTTGACACTTAGTCAAATCAACCATATTAATTTGGCTACTTAACCTACAAGTTTAACTTGCTTAAAGTACATACCTAAGTTCATAGCTAGTAGGCCTTAAATTAGGCATATTACACTTGTAAGTACTTATAAAATTTAATAAACTATCTATGGGTCCAATCACGATTGGGGCACACAAAAGGAATGTCTCACCCCAAAATTACTCTCAAGACATGACTTAAAATGACCACTACAATTATTGAATTATTTATTTATTAATTTTACATAGTTCATTAGATACTCACATTTTTCTTGATTAAAATGGTTGTGGTTATGTGTGATTTGGATGATTTTAAGATGTCTTTAATTATCTTGAACTTTTTTCAAGGAACCATGTATCATTGAATAGTTTGGTGGAAAAGGAACCAAAAGGAATCTTTATTTTTTTCCAAATCATTTCATTTTTATGTCCATAATATAGTAATGCATGCTCCATCTATTGGCATAAAAATGAATCATTATGGACAAGTAGCTTGTCCATAAGGAATAAGAGAAGATCTTTAAAAAATGGGTAATATGGCTGCATAGGAAAGGACATGTTTTTCTCCTTATTTGAATTTTTTTTTGTTTCAATAGCCTTATACCTAAGTATAGTAAACACCTACAAGAAAACAGGACAATTTAGGGTCATTTAAAATGGTGATGGAACATGTTGTGTATAGGAGGGGTGCTTCCAAATTGAATGAAGACCAATCTTGCATCTTGGCCATTCCTAAGGTGTACTTTATTTGGGGGGAAATTTTTAAAGTGTGAAAATTTCTTTACCATTTGATCAATTCAATCTCCACAATCATTTCTAAATTTCATCCCATCCACTTGTTAAATCAATTGATCACATCCATTTTTTTATGTTGTCTCATTCAAAAGTGTAGGGTTTGGCGCCCATGTCAATTCTTTTCTTGTTTTTTGCATGGTCAACATCCATGTTTCCACCATAGCCATTGTTACGCTCGCGAGCTAAAAACATGCACAATTTGCAAGCTCTTTGGTCTCTTCTAGAAAAGCTTTTATCCTAGCCATCAATCCTAGCATCTTTAGTCTTAGGTTTCCACAATTAACATTGGGAAAAATTGTATAATTGTGGTGATCAAACAATTCATGTGGAAATAACTTGATTTGTAGCCTCACAAGATGTTGAAAATTATAAGTGCAACATGTGCACCCCTCATGCTCAAAACAAATAAGAATGGAATGAAAAAAGTAGATGTGCATAATTGTGACAAAACTTTAAACATTGTTTACAAATCTATTATGAAATATGGTTTGTACCTTGCAAAATCATATCATCTCACAATATAATTAAGTACAATTGTGTCTAAAGTTCTTTCAATGTCAAAGTTATTTCATTATTGGTTCAAATATTATATGCATTGTGCAGTGGGTTTTAGTCATCAACAAGAACTTCACATGTTACTTTCTTCAACACTTATTGTTACTTGTGATGGATAGTTCATTTCATCCTAGGCATGGCGAACGAGCTTGCAAGAAAGGCTATAGGGGATTTGACTAAATGTCGACATGTTGTGGATGTCACTAAGAGGTTAAAATTGAATGCCACGAGATAAAAACACAAAGTAGCGCAAAGAGCCAAAGAAGTCATGTTGAGAAAAGAATTTGCAGCCGGTATGGAAAGTGTGTCCAACAATGATTGAACACTTGTTGCATATGTTCAACAAGTTGCATTGACCCTCCAAGAGCTCACATCCCATGAGGGGATTGAATACTAGAAAAAGGTTATAGAAAAATGCCTCAAACAACCTTTTTTACAACCTATAATGCTTGATTTTGTAGTGAAGTAGGAGAAGCTACAACAATGTGAGGTGATTTGTGAAAATCTTGAAGCAACATGAAAGGAATTGAGGTACTGGAAAGGCAAAGACCATTACTATGCTTGCCACATTGTTGCAACATTAGTTATTTCTACACAAAATAGTTCAAGTATGCAAGTAGCCAAAAGTTGTGTAAGGTTGAATTATAGATCCATGGAGCATAGGGAACTATTGAATAATGAGATTGCAGAGGTGAAATGGGTGAAGCGTGACAAAAAGCAATGAAGTGATGCATAAGTGAAAGTGTCAAACAGATTGTGGTAAGATGGTGGACAAAAGAGACTAAGGTGAGCCCGAATGTGAAGGATTTGGTTCGCCACTTGATTTTTCCAAATACATGGGAGAAACACACTATCATTTCTTGCAAGAAAGCCAAGTATGTATTTTTATCTCCAACATAAATTTTGTTTTGCAAATTCCTTTCTTTTCATTTTAATTTTGTTACAAATTTTTGTTGTTTAATTCTATACTTCTTTTTCTTGTAGCTTTTGCAACACTAAAAAAACCAAAAGACCAATAATACCATGTCATAGACATCGCTACACTCTTACGGGTAAAATCATTCTAGAACGAGTTTGCGAAATCATAGATTTCGCAAACTTTTAGCGACATTTTGAGAATCCCAAAAAGTTTGCGTTAGATCTTAAAAGCCTATCGGTTTTCGATATAAGATCTAACGCAAACTTGTTACGATTCTCAAAATGCCATTAAAGGTTTGCGATAGATCTTATATCGGAAATCGATAGACTTTTGAGTCGATTCGCTAAGTCGTTGCGGTGATGGGTTTGTTGCAAATAGTTTTCGATGTAATGTTAATCGCAAATAGTATATAGAAGCAGTTATAATCGGAAAAGTTTTGCGATTGTGTCAAGTTCGGGAGTTGTGAAGGACTTGTGATTGTACGGGTGCGAATGTTTTGGTTTTGCAAAAGCTTAAGATTTTGCGAGGAATTATGGTTCGCAAAGGCGGGCTTTCAGAAACTTCTTTCTTTGTTGTTTGCGATGATATGTGGATCGCAAAATAGCCCCCTGTTGTTGTAGTGACTTTGGGAGTCCTGGGAAAAAAAGCCATTTGGATGCAAGTGCAGTGGAGAGCTGCAAAGAATACTATATGGGGGAAGGTGGTGGCTTGCCCCGAGTCCAGGCTGTGGTGAGTCAAATGAGTCCAAGTTCGCTCGTGGTTTGTCCCAACACTGAAAGTGTGCAAAATGAGTTCTAACCAACTTGTTAGTTGGATTTGGATGCAGGACCGAATAACTAAGTAAGCTTGTCCCTCTTCCTAGTCTAATCCCGGAGCTTTCAGCACGCCTCTCTCACCCCCTTTAGTGCTAGAAGCTAAGAGCGTGCTTCGAGTCCCCCATACTTCCGGAACTTGAGTGACTTAGCCCCAACTTGGGGCTAACTAGGGACTTGGGAGCGTGTTTAACTACCCTTGGGAAATCGAAGTTTTATTTTGTGAAAAATTTGCAAAATTTCAATAATTGTTATTACAAGTGACACACCCCCCCAAGCTCTTGGATAGATTCAATTGTGACTCCAAGGTGAAAACAATAGAAGGATAAGGAGTTGGGGTATGCTCCCTGGCTCGTAGCATTTTGAGGGTAGAAGGGTGTGTTGGAGCTCCGGGATGAGGACTAGGAAAGTGACAAGCAGGTCAATTATTCACATGGACCTGCACAAACTAAACAATAAGTTGGTTAATGCATAGTTGGAGCACTTTTGGTGCATGGACAAGCCACAAATAAACACAAACTCACAAGACTCATCACAACTCAAATTTGGGGGAAGCCACCACCTTCCCCCTTATATTATTTTTTATGCTTGGCCATAGGGGCTTGCACCCAAATGTCATTTTGTCCCAGGACTCCCAAGTTGAGAGTCTCGAAATTCCCAAAATTGGGGCTCTTGCGACTTTGGAAGCTTATAACTTTATTTTTCAGACCTCCGATTGAGGTGAAATCTGAAGATATCCCTTGTCAAGAGAGCTTTCCAACGATATCTAGCACACCACTTTCACACAAGTAAATCAGGGTGATTCTCGACTTTTAGTGGTCAAGAGTCAAATTAACAGTTTGACTCTCGACCTTTCTTTTGGCCATAACTTATGTTTTAAATACCCAAATGGATCATGCAAGCCTATTTTAGACATTTAAGTCTTAAGAACTTTTCAATGGTATAAGGAATTTTTTGATTCAATTCGTTTTGGCCCCTGCAATCGCCCTTTGAAGATTCAAAAGTCTTGATAGTCCATCAAGACTCCAACTCCCAAAGTGGGAGCCTACTTGGGAGTGTGTGAGTTCATTCCCTCACATTCTCCTACACTCCTGGGAGTATGAAGTGTGACTCCTGGGCTTCAATTTTGGCCCGCACCTTTGTAAGCCCTTGCTTTGGTCGCAAGCCCAAGGCTAGGGTTGTGACAACAAATACCACTAAGAAATGGTAGAAATCAAAGTGGGTTTTAATCATATGCAAGTTGTAGGTGTTCATTGTGGCTTACAAAATTCCACATGTAAGTGCAGATGCTTCTTGCTTTGTGCAAATCCTAAAATTAGAACTTTTCAGCAAGAGGTAATTAGTTGCCAAACTACATTTCATACATATGAAAAGGTTTTTAACCTATGGGAAAAAACTTTGTGCCCCAAGGTTCTAAGACATAAATGGTTCAATCTAGATTGTGTTAATGGCAAGTGTCCAAATTGTGGGTTCCACATTTTGCCACTTTGCAACAAAGAGGTGGAATGACCTTGGAAGATGTTTCGGAAAAAAATTTGCATGTGAGATTAAGGCAGGAGAGCCAAAGGAAGTTGTTCATCTTGTTAGTAAGTTGACAACCCCATGACATTTTCTAGAGTACACTACCCTAAAATTCTCTAATTTTGTCATGCATAATCATGTAGCAAGATGACAAGATTTGCAGTACAAGGTGTCATTAGAAATGTTGAAGGAAGGTGTTGTTCTTTGGTTCATTGACTTCATTGAAAATTATTTTTTCAAGCACCAAGATGAAATACAAGAACAACATTGGTTCAATTTTCAATTATCTATCTTGGTGCATATTACTTATCAAGTTAACCTAGCATGGGACCCCTTAGATCCAAATAGTTTACGGTTAATTATAGAATATCATTATTATTTTTCAAATGATCACAAACATGATAACCAATTTGTGTAGCATGCGTTTAGCTTGCATTGGGGTCACTTGACATCAAATGGATAGTTTCCTTCCATGCATTATGTGTGGAATGATGGCTGTGTTAGCCAATTCAAGGGTGCTAGGAATTGGTTCCATGTGGCCAGGTACCCTGGGCTAACAATTTATCTAGAGCTCCCCTTTGGTTGCATGATGCAGTGGAACTATTGGGGTACATGCCATGGAAAAGGCCCACATGATGGTGCAAGGGCATGCTTAAAACAAACCATTAGGAAATAACAATTGAAATTTCATTATGAGAATTTGTAGAATGTTAATGATGTAATTTCATACCTCCAAAGGTCAATGAGCCAACCTCATGCTACGTATGAAGGTGCTAGGAAGCACATTGGACCTTCTGGGAAGTGAAAGAAAGGGATTTCGACAAAACTCGAGGATTTGATTGTAGGATGGTGATAGGCTCTCAGAGTATGCATTCAATGTGGGCAATAAGTGCATCAAATAATGTCTTTTTAGAGGTCATGGAATTTTCTTGCTTTTGCCATCACTGCATTCACTTTTAGATGTTGTGCCAAATAATTGTACATCAAAGAGTTATGTTGAACCATGGAAACTAGTCACATTAGAGCCTTGTGTGGCATTATATTTTTTTGTGATGTGGAATATGATGAGAATGATTGGGGAGAATACAATAATGATTTGGTTGTAGGTTTAAGAATTAGAAATAATTTTTTTGTGGTGACTACACCAGGCCATTATGAAGGAGTTGATTTCTTCATCTTGCAATGTGTTAAAGAATTACATATTGTAGAAGAAGACTCAAGGCTTAATGACTTTGGCAATTCTGTTGAAAAGGGTGATGAGATTATTATTGGTCAATATTATAAGCAATCAAGTAGAAGGAAAGTCATAATATGTGTTGATTACGGACAAAGGTCCAGCTTTCATCTATTTTCATCTGGTTTGTGCTTCCAAGTTCTCTATGATACAAGCTATGCACAAATAAAAGGGTGATGTCACTATTTATACTTTACATGATAGTGCCTTGGAACATATTACCTATGTTACATAACAACATAGGAATGTTGATCTAATGATGAATAAAGCTAGTGTTGAATTCTTCTAATTCAATTTCATTTTTGCTTTAATTACAATACATGTCTTAGTTACCTTCTTTATAGTGCATTAGGATATGCATTTTCAATGTAAGTGTGCATGTGACTTTAGAAAGTGCATTTTTCCATGCGATGTTTTGTGGTTTATATGTTAAAGTTCAATTTCATATACTTAAAGATTCTATAAACATTTTGATGAATTTGTTGTTCGTTATGTGTAACAACTATGAATAGTGATTGATCTACAACATTACTCATGTGGTCCACAGAGGCAGGCATCAACCAAATGGACTCCTTCAAGGCCTACCATCCATCAATGTGGGTTGTTACACACATTATAAGCAAAGACTATTGATTAACATATGTACATTAGTATATATATTTGGTTACATGATGCCTGCCTCTTTGGCATGGTTTTATTTTCTCAAGGAGCTTTATGGTTTTCGTTGAAATAAAATTGTGTTTGTAAACTTGTAAGCTTTGGAACAAAGCTATACTATATGGCATCAAAATTGGCATTAATTTCAAGTTAATTTTTCTAAGTTTTTTTGGTTTCAAGTTTAATGTATTCATCAACATGTTTGGATTTTGGTTTACATTATATACTAAAATTTTGGGCCTTTAATAATTTGGTTGTTGATTGCAATTAAAGTCAAAGCTCTCGAAGAGGAAATAGTTGTCAATTTCTATGAAATGCTAGAAATAACCCCATAGTACTTGATTTTTAAAAGTCTACCATGAATGCTATTAAAGATGGTCTTGTTGGCTAATTTATGTGAAAGTACATGTCTATGATTAAATGTATAAGGTATGCAAGAAAAATTTCAATATCTTTCAATTGAACTATGGCTAGCATTCAAGAATCAAGAAACGCAACTAATCAAGAAAGTTAATAGTATATTATTCCAACTACTGCAAGCTTTTAATGGCAAACAACTTGAAAATGCTTGACATAGTAGGTATTAACATGGATGTTGTAGATGATTGTCTAATTTTATGAACTAAAAGGTGAATGCCATATGATAATCTTTGTAGTGATTAGAAGGTTAGTGTTTAAGAAAGTAGCCTGCATCATGGTCTAATTTGCTTCAATTTGTATTTGCATAAATGTAATGAGCAAACAACATGAACAACTATTGATATTGTGTAACAATAGACTTTCACGGTTAGAAAACCTTGGTTTCAAAATGGGGAAAGAAATGACCTAAAAGAAAGAATTGTGTACAATCTGGAGATAGAAAAATCACTGAAAGTAAGAAACCAATCCAGCAAGTAGTTTTAACAAGCTGGATTAGATGGGGGAATCTAGCATAAAACATTCATCAATGATACTCATAGCTGAATGGTGTAGAACTCTTGACAACCTTGGTGGTGAATTAGAGATTTTGAGTGGAGATTACCATTCAATTATAAGTTGTAGTTGCCTTTTCATTTACTTCCATAACATAGCCCTTGTGCAAGTCACAATTTCAAGTTGCTTGATTGAAGTGTCCTACCATTTAAAGAGAAGATTCATGAACCATTCAAAGCACGTGGCATCTAGACTACTATAAGAGGAGAAAATACAGGAACAAAATGTAATTCATGCAGGCTATGTGGTGAAGACTTGAGATTTATGGGAGCAAGAAACAAGGGACTTTTGAAAAGTTTGAATGCATTTATCACAAACCTAATTTTATGAAGGGCGGGCAATGATTCTTCCATATATGTGTCCCATAATAGAAAATGTTCCAACATTCTGCATATTAAAAGAAAATACATTCCAAATAAATAACCTGAGAAGAAAACAGAGAGATGGAAAATCACATAAAAAAACAACTCTCTTATGCATTTCTATTTTTTCAGGAGCATGGGGTGCCTTGCTAAAGTTCATGAACGACTCTTTTGGCTCATCCACGACAGATAAAACACTAACCTAAGCTTGGTGTTCATTGTTTATCAACTTTTACATAGCCATTTTTGCTTCATACCATCTTGCCACCTCCAACATACAACCTCACTCTATGAATGAATTCACATGTATTGATTGCATTTCTTATCTAGGTTACAATAAGATTGAACATATATCAACCATTCTCAACCAAGAGCTACATGATAATACATGAAAAATTTTAGAAACAACACCTACATGTTCATGTTGATGTTCCAACTTGAACTCCTTGATAAGCCTCAATGAATCCCTAAGATTTGTTATGGAGTACCTTTCCATGCACTAACCAAGCCCAATCTAAGATAAATTTTAGTTGAACAAAAAAAACATGGAAGACAAGGAAATAATTTGTTCAAAGCTAGCACCTTGGGAAACAATATTTACAATACTTCTAATAAGCTAAAGCTATATGTTGAAACTTGAAAGCCAAAACACAAATACAAGAAGTGAAGGAAAGGTTTAGTTGTCGCAACCTTATTTTGAGGGAGTGCGAGGATGAAACTCACACTCCCGAAATGGGGACTTGGGAGTCCTTCGGGACTCCCAAAATTTCAGAGTTCGATTGTAGGGGTCAAAACACTTTGCATTGGGGTGTTATTTATATCATTGGAAAGCTATCAAAGTGTAGATGTTGAAAATGGGCTCGCATGGGCCATTTGGACATCTACAGCACACATTATGGCAAAAAGAAGGGCCGGGAGTCAAACTAGCAGCTTGACTTCCAACCACTAAAAGTTGAGAATTGACCTGACCTCGGTGCGTGCAAGTGGAGTGCGACACATTGTTGGAAAGCTCTCAAGGAGAGCTACAAGTTGCTTTAGACCTCATCCCAATCGGAGGTTTGAGCAAAGAGTTATGACCTCGTAAAAACTAGGAGTCCAGACCAAGACAATTTCGCGCCTCCTCCTTGGGAGTCTTGGGACAAAGAGTCATTCAGATGTGGGTGTTGTGGAGAGGCACAAAGTATACTATATGGGGGAAGGTGGTGGCTTCCCTCGAGTCCAGGCTGTGGTGAGTCTTGTGAGTCCA
>Ga0116227_10005750_pt1 | contig 25802 bp, 19 predicted proteins | sample S1TSphgellanicum_FD_89693 | JGI IMG/M metagenome (GOLD analysis project Ga0116227, IMG submission 89693) | Host-associated microbial communities from peat moss isolated from Minnesota, USA - S1T2_Fb - Sphagnum magellanicum MG | ecosystem: Host-associated > Plants > Peat moss > Unclassified...
AATACTTGAGGTCGACAAATTACTTTCAACAGCAATTATATATATATATATATATATATATATATATATATATATATATTATTATTATTATTATTATTATTATTATTATTTTTCTGCCAAAAAAAAGACTTGAAATTGCCAAATTACTTTCAACAGTTGAAAATAAGCTGGGATACCCCTTTTAAATTTAAAATTTTGTTTTTTTTTTAATGTATGCCCTCAATAGCACAGTAACAAAAAAATTTGGATTCGAGGCCAAGCGACTCCGAAGCAGCCCAAGATGAAAATGTACACACCAAGAATACATTAAAAAGGAGAACGGTAGGGCGAGCATCTTGTCTCTGTGTGCGCGAGAGTGAGAGAGTGTGAGAGAGAGCGTGAAAGCGGCTGTGCCTTGGGACATCTCTCGAAGAGAGAGAAAGAGAGAGAGAGAGCAAGCGACCGACCATGTGTGCTTGTCCGTTTGGGGCATGGCAGCAATCAACCATAACACATCACCACCGATTTGTCTCCAACATTCGTAGTAGCTTGTTGTATTCCCGCATCTGAAATTCTGTAAGCATCATATATGTGTGTGTTTGTGTATTATGTGCAACTCGATCCCCAAAACCGTGAGGGCTTGATATATACTCCTCCGAGTAGACGAGAGAGAAAGGGGGAAAGAGAGAGAGAGAGAGGAAGCGAAGCTAGGTTGGTAAATATTAGGAGGAGGAGATATCAGAAGACTCTATGCTCATCATTAGTCGCGCAATATTGTGATTTTCCCCTTGTGGTTATGTGAAAGGGTGCAAGATGTGGGTCTTGGTAGGATTTCGTGAACTGTTTCTGGATTTGTTGTTGGTAGAAGGTGATGATGGTGAATGAAAGGGGGAGTTGGGAAACGGCCGGAGTAAAGAGAGGAGACTTCTGTTGCTAGGGTGAGCTTTTGTTGTACGGCATTGCGATACGAGGTGAGGTTGCATCGGTGGTGGTATAGAGAGAGAGAGAGGGTATGTGTGAGATTATGGCTTACAAGTAGGTGGGAGGATAGCTCTAGCTTGTGACCGTTTGTGTGTGTGCGCGAGGGTTTCAGCGGACGGAAATAGTGTGTGTTTAGACGTCGTCGCGGCTGCTTTTTGGCTTGCTTGTTTTCGGTAGTTTCGTACTTTTTCGTCGTGGGGTTGGTTATAGACCATGGCGAAAGCGAAGGCGGCAAAGAAAGCACTCGACTCCTACACGATAAAAGGAACGCATAAAGTGGTAAAAGGTATGTATTTGGATCATCATACCTTTCAAAGTGGGGATCATCACTTCTGCTGCTCTTCTTTATTGTTTTGTCTTCGTCCCAAGCCCGTCGTCGTCGTCGTTGGACGTGTTAATGATGTACTACTACGCAGCAAAGTTGTGAAGGGCGAGATCGGTGGGGGTGCAGTGGGAGATACGGTTTTGATGCGCAGCCAAGAGGCAGATAAGCCTCCATATGTAGCCAAGATAGAGAAAATTGAGGCGGACAGCAGGAGCAACGTGAAGGTGCGAGTTCGATGGTATTATCGTCCCGAAGAGTCCTTGGGAGGTCGGAGGCAGTTTCATGGGGTCAAGGAGCTCTTTCTGTCCGACCATTACGATATCCAGAGTGCCGATACCATTGAAGGCAAATGCATTGTCCACACTTTCAAGAACTATACTAAACTTGACAGTGTTGGATCTGATGACTATTTCTGCCGCTTCGAGTACAAGGCAGCAACTGGTGGCTTCACTCCTGATCGAGTGGCCGTGTAAGCATGCTTCTGTCCTCATTTTTTTGGCTGGCCACAGGTATATGAAGGGATGTCTTGGCCAAACTTCAGAATTTCTTTGGAACATAGTGAACCGCAAAGTATTGAATACTTTGCAAACTATTACCTTGTTAGTTTCTTTCCTGAGAAGTGGAAGACAGTACTAACCTTCACCTGGTGAACAACTAGTTCAATGCCAAGAGAAGCAATCATATGGTGGCCACCAGAGCTTGACTTGTAGTATACAATACGTACACCAGGTTGCCAAAAATTCTGTGAACCATAGAGAGCCATAGCAAGGTCTCATTGGGAGAATTCAAACAAGCAGTAATCATCTCCACGTTCTATCATATTGAAAATTTGTCATTATATAGAAGTTACAGGAAGCTTGGTCTGTTTAGCTTAACTGCAATATGAAAACCTTTTCAGAACAGTTGATATATTTACAGCTTGATCAGCTTACAAGCTGGAAATTACTTCCTTAAAGTCAGTTATTCCCATGTGATGTCACAGTCCCCCTTGAGAATCCAACAGTGATGGGTGCACCTCTTTTCTACCCCATTTGTAGTGTAGTTGTACCCTTGTTTCTATTGCTTCCTTAGGGTTCAAAATGAGGTTGCATTGTACATCATGTTACATCATGTTAACTAGAAGCAAAACTTCAGAGAGTAGAGTAGAGCTCTACAGACTAGCATTCATACTTGTGTTGGATGTGTGGTGTTTGATATCCTTGCCTAAACTTCGAATTCACAAGACTCTTCTGGGCTGCAAAATTTGTCTCCTGGCATATCTTTGTGGTATGCCTGTGAGCTTTTCCGTTGATTTGGTTTCAAGGATATCACTTTGTCATGCAAATCTCCTGCATGCAGCCTACTGAAAAAAATTGTTTCCTCAGGAGAACCTCTCACCTAAAGCAAATACTACATAGTTACAAGGAGTGTTCTGGGAAGTGAATTTGATGTGCTACAGGGTCAGCTAAGTGACAACTTGAGCTTGACAGACCATTGGCAGCCCCTTCTGGGAGTCCAGCTCTCTTACATTGGTTATGAACAGTTTCTGCATGGACTGGCAACCTTGTGCCATCCCATCCCTGGATATTGTTGACATGGGTCATCTGAGTCTGAGTCTGGTTCTGGGAAATGAGGAAGGGGGTGGGGGGGGATCAGAGACATTGTCTCTTTGCCAGGCCTGCTGAATCTGAAAGTTTCATTGATTCCAGCTCTTTGACCTCGTATTGTAGGTTGGTCAAGTCAGACAGCCTGTGTTGCCCTAATCAGATGGCTTGGGACAACCTTCTGTTCAGATCTTTGTCGCACATTTTAATTCAAGTGTTGGCATGTGTGCAGATATTGTAAATGTGAAATGCCCTATAATCCTGATGACCTTATGGTGCAATGTGAATCTTGCAAGGACTGGTAGGCTCATCTATCCTTTGCCCCACCTATTCAATTTGTGCACAGGAACACATTGCAGCAGCTACTTGGAATTCTTCAAGTTACACTATAAATTTGGCTATTGTTGGGTTGATTCATTGTGTTTGGCATCAAGGGGTCCCTGGGTACTGTTGTCATACTACATAATTTGAAGTTAATGGTCACTGTGATGTGCCATGTAAGATTGAGTTTCATGCAGTTTCTCAGTGAACCCAGACTGTCCTTCTGTGTAGTCATCCTGGTGGGATTTTCCTTTAAGTAGGCTTCCTCCTCTCAAGTTAAGTATTCTATTGGCCACACTTCGCAGCTTATCAATATCTTGAGTCCTCTTGGCAATGGTTGTACATACAATCTCAGCTCTTGGTAGAGATCTCGGTATCCCAGTGTTTTTTTTGTCATGTATAATGTCGGGCTCTGTCCTATTCTGAACCTCCTTCTGCCATGAAGTGTCTTCCTTTGATCCTTAGAATATGTTGTTCTCCACCCCCTAGTTGCATGGAAATCTTTAGGTTGATATTTCTTTAGATTATAGAGATATTGCACAGGGTGTGAGCCTCTTGGAAGTCCAGAAGATTTTGAGTATTGATTGGTCTTTTTCCAATTTACATTGTTCTATTAATCCTCACTTTGGTCTTGGAATTTCAGCTAAACCACAACACTCTGTGAGGGCCTAGTATAATTGACCTTTCGCCTATAGATACTATGTTTAGATTGTCTTTTCTAAGTGGTTTGTGTCTTCAAGAAGCTATTGATAGAGAGGTCTCAGCAAAATTGTTATTAGCCAAGATGGGATCCTATGGGTGCATGCACTCTTGAGTGAATGTTCCAAAGTCTTTGACTTTGTCAAGTTGAAGATTTAATCTTTGCCCCTTAGCCAGTGTATTACTTCCTCATCAGTTTCTTTCTCTTGTGTTAATTCTAGAGCCCTTAAGATATTCCACTTTTCCTTATTGTTACCCATATGGTTAAAATTTGGTGATAACTCTGTGTTTGTTTGTAAAGATGCATAAGGTTGCTTCAGTTTTCAATGGGATAAATTCTCTTTAAAGCTGTTTAGATGTAGCCAAATTTGTTGGAATCTGATGTTTAGAGTTGTATCAAGCTGCTAGCAAGGGTGAGATTAGGTCTACAGGGTCTCTATAGCTACTAGGGAACAAAAACTTCAGTTTGTAAGTCAAGTTTTCGAGCAGTTGATGGCTATCCTAATGGGCAGCAATTGTGCAGTCTTTTTAGCTAACTTCCTCCTCATCTCTTTTGAGTTTGATTTTGGGATCATCTTATTAGTTCTAATTTTTTGGATTCAGCAATATCCCAAAATTTCAAGGGATTAAGAATTGGCATTTTTTATAAGGGTTCTCAGCCAGAATATGCAGGCATTAACAAGATGTTTATGCCTCATGTCTGGATTCCAAATATTGCAGACACTCCTAATTTGGAGTAGTCAATAGTCATCTTCAAAGCTTCTTACAACTTTGTAGCTGCAAAAAGCCCTTTTGGTTTCCTGTGTATTTGTGTCTCTTTCTTTTGTTTCTGTGTCTTCTCCTTTCCTTTTAGGGTTTCTTGAGCTAGACAATTTTGTGGCCAAGTTTTCCTATCAGTGCCACTCTTTAGAGAGGAACTCTGTATGTTGTTTAATGTTTGACATTTACTTCCACCCATTGCCAGGAGCTGATGAAAGCCATGGGGGTTTTTATGTAGGTGAATACCACACGTGCTGTTGTTGAAGGTTTCTGAAGATGTGTATAATCGTCACTGTCTCTCCTCAGTTTGTTTTCTCTGTTTTTTGGTTTCCTCTTTTTCATAACTTGCTGATATGTTATGCTATCTGAAATCACTATAACCTTCTGGGCAGATCAACTCTCAATTTTATTCAGTTTGACAATTGTGGATATGAAGTTCTCAGTAGTCAAAAGTGTTAGTGGGATTTTCTCTGGAATCTCATAGATAGGTTAATTAGTAGATTATCAACCATGGTACAATGGAAGAAATTTCCTCCTGGTTCCAGTTTGCTTTAATCGACCAGGAAAGATAAGGTGCAAGAGAGAGGATTGCAATGTGAAGAAGAGTCCAGGGGTTGCAGGATAAATGCTGGCAGGGAATTTGAAGTAATGAATTATCTGAGTTCTGTTGAAAATTTTGCAGGTTTCATAGCTACTGTGTGGACTTGACACCTGAGCAGGTGACAAATATGGATAAATACACCTGTGCTAGTTGTGCCCCAGAGAACCACAAAAGGGCAAGTGGGCCATCGTCACATAAGACACCAGACATGAAGGTAATCAATGCATGATATTTTTCTAGAGTTATATGTCTTTGGCTGCAGTTTCCAGTTTCCACCCCTCTTGAGCAATTAATGGCTTCTGATTGCTATTCTCAAGTTGATCAGGAAAAAGGCATTGGAACCATTCTGTTAAAGCCTGGCATTATCCTAACAATCTTTGAAATCAAGTCAACCTCGCACACATTGAATTGGTTGTCATCATCTGCATCACATTTTATGATGGTTGTCTGTAGTTTCATCCAGTGCTAAGTGAGCTCTGCATGTTGTTTTGAGGAACTCATTCAGGTCTTGTACAAAGGCTTGATTTGCCTTCGCAATGAAAAGCTGAGAGGCATGGTCTGTCCTTTTAGAGCTGTGTAATTCAGTAGTCTTTATTGGCTTTGATCTGTCTTCTGGTCTATGTGCAGCCTGAACTAAAACGGCGGAAGAGGTGACAAGGGATTCTCTCATTGAGGTTATGGGCTTTGGTTCAAAGCTGGTGCATTTTTGGTCAAGGTGAATGGCACAAGAAAGGAGAACTAGATGAGGATTTCAAGACTGAGAATGTAAGCTGTTCCAGAAAGTCAGGGGTTACCTACAGTAGATTGATGTAATGGGTCCCACTCCTTCCAGATCCTCATGTCCATGAAAGAGAGGAGCCTTCTGGCATGCTGCGTAGCTACACAGATGGAACCTTGTGCGGGTGAGGGTGGTATGGGAACAATGGTCAGTTTCGCTATCATGGCAACATGCTAGGCATTAATTACTAAGCAGGGTTCCCAGGTTCATTTGTCTTACATGTCAGCAGCTCTCTTTCTGGGGAGCAGCATGGATCCTTAATGCAGATCAATTGTTTGTTAGATCATGCTTCTGGAAGTAGGCATGCGAATAGGTACATGCCATCAGTTTGTAGTCAGCTACAAGAGAAAAGAAGCAAAACCCTGTTTGACAAGCATGGGTCTTGTCATTATTGTTGACTTGTTGCTGTTACTCTGTTGCTGACAGCATGCTTTGCTCTCTGTGTACTTCTACAGAGGGTTGGGAGTCAATGCTGCCCATCATTGTCATCTTGCTCCAAGTGTACAGTTCTCCCATATCTGTGGCATTTAAAAATTTGTGATCATCTTTGTTTGAGAATCTGATGAGCTTGTAATTTTGGAAATTAGTTACTTTTTTGTTAAACAACTACACAAACACTAGCTTGCAGTAATTTGTATCTACACATCATCTGAGACCTAAATACATTACTTGGGTATTTCATCAGTGTACATGCTTGTGGATTAATCACTATGGTATTGAGAATATATCTGCATGTTAGGGTTCCCCATGGGGTAGCTATTGCAGTTGGTTGATAAAGCTGTTGCAGCTTATCATGTCAAATAGGTATAATCAGTAGGTGAGCAGGGGAAAGAAATCTGGTGGAAGTGAACTCTTTGATGGATGGAATTGCAGAGATCTTTCATTACAAGATCTTTCACTACCCACATTTTGCTTGCAACCTAGACATGAGTAAATGTTTTGACCTGTCAATGAGCCTGCCAGCAAAAAGCTCAATCATGGTGCAATGAGACTGTTGAGACATGCAGATATCAAATAAAAAAGCTGTTAAAGATCATCCATCAGTCAACCCCAATTTTTTATAGCACACATCAAAGAACATTGCAAGCTGATATGACAGAATGTAATGCAAATCTGCACTTGCACGACAGTATTAGATTCTGAGCATTGAAATATGACGTTCAATGAATCAGTAATCTGGTAGACATACTCTCCAGGCCTCTCCAGGTGCACATTTACTGCTCTCATTGTCAAGAAAGCTCCAAACAGCTCTAATATCTATCTATTACACAACTAGTGCTGCTAGAGTATCTCTACTAACACACTGCACAACATGTTTTGGATGATGATCAAAAAGAAAAATTCCCAACATACTCAACAAAATGGTCGTGGATCAGATTTTTGGCTCAATATCTGCAGGCTGGCAAAAGTCACAGCAGACTCTAATACCTGATCTTGATTGGTCAGATGTATTGATTGGTTCAGGTGGTTTGTTATTAGTAGGTGCTGACCTTTTACTGTCTCAGGTTCATGTTCATGGGTGGAGCCTGGCATCAATAAATAAGTAATCTTGAATGGGAGAAACAACTGTTGTTGCAGGGTCAAATGCCAAGTATGGGTAGAGCAGAGCTGCTCTTAAAAGCAGAAGAATTCATCTCATGGATCGAATATCTGAAGAGCTATTCCAGCAGGCCCTGAAATGTGTTACATTTTGTTCAGGTCTAGAACTCACTAGCACACTATTTTGTTGCACAGGTGTTGATCATGATCACTCCCGCAGCAATCAACATGCAGGATATAGATTACTGATAGCTTAATCACAACGGGTGTTGCTATGACAGTTTCCTGCATGACCGATCCCGAGGGCATGATCTATTATAGGGTCCATATCGCAGTACTATAGTCTGTCTCAGCCTTCAGACCAGCTTCTGCACACAGCAGCAATTACTTGCTTCAACACAAATCTCTACAGCAAACTGTTCTTCAACCTGCAGCTAGCTAGTAGTGAAAGTGAATATCGCATACCGAGGAACAGACTGGGTCAGTACATCGTCCTGGAGGCGCGATAAACTTCCTCAAAACCTAACGAAGACGAAGCGGCCAAAAACTGCAAGACTGGAAGGTGCACTCCTGGTAGTCAAATGCCATATACATATAATATAGGTCCTCGTGTAAAGAACATCTTCTAACTTTCATGTCCGTCTTTGATCCATGACTTCCGCGCCACAACGTAATTGCATCTGCTGGCTGCTGCAGGCTGATGTTTAACGGGGTGTAATCTCGGTGTCGAGAATCGAGAGAAAGAAATGATAGCTGTCGGAAATACCAATCACGAAGCCAGCAGCAGTAGCAGACTTCAAAAGTCATGAGCACAAAGCGCGTTGCAACAGCAACAACCAAACAGGCGCTCAATAGGCAAAATACTGTTCTTCTGTCCTGTAGCTAAATAAACAAACAGTCACTGCTCTTGAATTTCTGTTGATTTCTTTCTACACAGGGACGACGACGACGACGACTCCTTCGCGCTCAAATCGCACCGTCCATTGAGCATAAATATGGGCCCCGGGGCCCTTATATGCCGTTCATGAATGTGGATGGATAGTGCCACCTGGTTTGGACTGCACCAGCAGCTCTCTCCCATGCAGTTAAACATCTTACCATGCAAATAAATTTGATTACATGGTAAAAGATGTTGAAGCAGGTTTCAAGCTCCAATTCTACCAATAAATATGGCTATTATATCAAACGCATGTGTATTACACAGCTATCAAAAGCAAAAAGTAGGTCTCTAAAACTTAGTCCAAGGTGTCTATTCTTTCAGAAATTCAGGTTGTTGTATACATGGCTGAATCGGATTCTGGCTGATTCTGCCACTAGAATCAGCAGGGGATGACTGATTCTGCCAATCAGAAAATTGATTCCCCACACACACACACACACACATATACCAGAATGTAGTGCAACTATTCTACTTTACACAAATGAAGGGGCTGGTTGGTCATTTCTGGCTTCCCGTTTTGGCTGGTGGCTCACCTCCAGATTCATGGGCAGCCAGAAAGAGAAGTGATGCTTGTTGAGTGCTCAAGCTGACATAGTACGTGGTTCTCACACATTATTGACTCTCTGAACTTTTTTATGCGAATTCCTTGGTTGACATTGTTCAATCAATCTCTTCAAATTCTTGTGCGTTTCTGAGTATTGGCTCCATATAATTAGACTTCATTCTACCGCATTAACCAATCTAATGGAACTAGGTAGTGGGTGTGATGTTCATGTTGTTGACTTGCCCAACTTCTTGTCATATGTTTTCTTATTCAAGAATTTAAAAATTCAATCTAGATGCAGGGTGAGAGAAAATTCAATAATGTGCAATTTGTGTGGTGAAGTGTGTGTGTGTGTGTGTGTGTGTGTGTAGGGAAAGAGAGAGAAAATTGGATGATAAAAATGATTGTCAAGTGCTGACCCAGAAAAATAATAGTAAATCATAAAATCACAAACTTTGAACCAAAGTCAGAATTTGGGATAACCTGGAGAGACATGCAGTTAAGTCACTAATTGAAACATGCCCACAATTGTCATACATAACTCTGCTATCATTGGTCAATTGGGACATGAAAGGAAAAGCACATGGTTGAATGAGAATACAAAATATTGAACTCTCTAAATCTTTATTGAAACTAAACAAGGTCTAAACTAAACAAATTATTCATGATGTTGCAAGACTTCAAAAAAGTGGAATCAAATACAAAATACATGAGGAGTACTCAACAACCTTCACAAGAACCTTTTTGTTTTTTGCAAACCTTTTTAAGTACATACATGTTACAGTGATGAATCCATTCTTGCAAATTTACAAACTGAGCTTGAATAAATATTAAGGGATTGAAACTTCAAGATATTGAAAGCTATCACCAACTCAACAGTTAAGAAATATTTGTTCGCTCAAGTGAAAGTGTGTGATCTTGATCCAAAGGGAATCAAGAAACTCCCAATTTGCACTGGATGGCTGCCTTAAAGGCAGTTCATTGTTGCTACAAAAAGGACACTAGCAGAAAGTTGCCCATTACAAGGCACTCAAATTTCCTAAAGTAATCTAGGACTCTGACCTTGACCTTAAAAGGCCCATTGAAACTTGGAAAGTTGAAAACCACACACCACATGGGGGATGAAAGTTCTGGACTTCAGGTCTTTCCCTTTCAATCCTAATCACTTTCCTTAGACAAGGAGTTTCAATCACACGTCAAAAGATACAAGTGGCCCCCATCTTTTTGAACCATGTGAAAAAATACGCATTGCATCCCCCATCCTACTTGGGGCAGTCACAATGGGGCTGGCTAACTCTGTACTTCTACCCCTTGCAAATCCTTCTCCTAGTTCATATTCTGGTCTGCTACTTACTATTGATAGATGAACAACTTGATCTTAAGTTTGGTCTTCATCAGCTATTATTTGGGATTTAGATAGTAACTAGAACCTCTGTCCTTCATTTATCCTTTTCCCCTCCTTGTTTCACTTATCGCCTTAAGTTTGGCAGGTTCACATTAAAGTCGAAGAAATGAACTTGGAAAAGACAGAAGAATATAGAGGCAAAAGAACATGGAGCCCTTCGAAAAGGACTGACAACTCTCAAATTTTATAGTTGGGCTTGTGATAAAATGACTCACTCACAGAGCTACAGCTAGGCAACCGAAGACACACAAGAGAACCTTAGATGCCACAAAAATGTCCTACATGGTTGGGAAGATTTGAGAATAACACTAAACAAAATCACACAACTTGACTAAGAACATTCTGAACCTTAAGGGTGCAATTTAACCATAACCATGGAATGGCAACCATACAATTTGAAAAAGGAGAAAATCAAACCAAATCAAGAGCCAACTAAAGCCAAAAAATGCACATCACAAAATAAGAATAACCTTATTTGGATGGCAGCTTCCAAGACAGACCCAAAGAAGCACCCTGACATAGATCTTGAACAACCCAGCTGGTCACTACCTGAATGCTGAATATCTATTTAAATCAGTGGAAGAAACATCTCCAAAATTATGATTCAAATCTGCTCAAAACAGAATGGAGAGGTGACCAATAATAGGGTTATAAGGTACTCAAGAAAAGTTGAGCCTGAAGAGTTTTGAAAATATAGGATTGGACATGATGCATTATCATCAGCAATACAGAGCTCCAACTATTCTATAAGGAATCTACATACCTGGACAGATTCATGAATGTGTGAAAAGGAATGAACACAATGACCTATATAAGATATGAAATACACACCTTACCTTGACAAACCCTGAACTAGAGCTGATACAAATCTACAACAGCTCTTCAGGCTACAATTAATCATGGTACAGCAGCCCACCCCAGGCCTCACATTGCTTCATAGCTGGCATAATATCTGAACCCAACATTCTTTTCTAAAATCCCACCCATGGACAACAGTTTTCCATTCATAATAAATTTATATAAGTTGACAATCTGCTTCCTTACTGCAGGTCAGATCAACTACAGCACCCACCTCGTTGGATTGCAGTGTCCCCCCGTCCGCCGCCTGTGCCTGTGCCAGCACCACCGCCATACCCAACTTTGATGCCATATGACTGCCATCCACCACAATATTTGTCAAACACCAACTTTTATTAACACCCACTTGACTCCAACTAAAAATGACCTTCACCCCATGCCAACCCTTCAGGTTCATTATAGTCTTGGTATCCATGTAAATGTTCATGAAATACACAGAATCATTTGCTATAACTCCAATACTCAATCACAACTGCATGACAATTTCAGTGACAGGTATGACACCTCAATGTCAGGGTTCAACAACACAAGAAAGAATCTTAGCAAGCTCTATAATGCTGCACATCTATCGATCTCATCCTAATAAAGTTCAAACCCAAACCCGAGCCAAACCAAGTAAACTTCAGCTGCATCATTAGTAATTATGACTATCACATAATAGAGACAGCATGCAACAAGGAACATTCTTTGATGACAGTACATTCACCACTGCATTTACTTGGGGTTACTTATCATATGAAATGCATGGTTAACCAGAGCCTGCTTGCAGTGAGGCACCCTTACTTCATTAGACACATCAAATATGCCCTCTTCAATCTTCTGATATATTTTTGCTGCAGTGTTGATGAAGGCCTGAAACATACATGTTAACAACTATCAGTCACGAGTCCCCGTATGAATATAAAAGAAACAAATTTATGTGAGCAAAAATGGAACAAGTTCTTCCAACTTGAAGACTTGCATGTACTGAGATACAATGAATATAAATTTCATCAATTTCAAAATACAGATGTGATACTTCAATCATTGGTGGAAAGACATGGCCAAGGAATTTTTTAAATGGATCTACAAGGATCATAGTCTCAAAGACAAGATTTACTTACATCTTCAACATTATGAGCTGTCTTTGCTGAAGTCTCCATGAACACTAAGCCATTCTCTTTGGCAAATTGTTCACCTTCTTCTGTGCTCACTGCTCTTCTATGAGCCAAATCACATTTGTTACCAATAAGCATGATGGTCATGTTTGAATTGGCATGTTGCCGTGCATCCTCCAGCCAGCTTGCAAGATGATTGAATGTCTCCCTCCTGCACATTCCCTTACACAAATCAGCAAGAAGGCACAAAGAAAGTATATAATGTTGTGGCCACCAAACTTAATGCTACAGATCAAAGAAACAAGATTCCTCCACATAAATAGAGATTCAAGGGAATACCTTGTTATATCATACACCAGTAGTGCACCTGCAGCTCCTCTGTAGTATGATCTGGTGATAGAACGAAAGGACTCTTGTCCAGCCTATTCAGCCCACACATACAACAGGTTAAGATCAAATGCTTTCAGATGACAATCATACTATCCTCACCTGCTTTGCGGGAAGTGACATGAGCACACCATAACAGAGACATAGCAGAGAAGTCAAACTAAGACAGAACAAGGACTGGTGAGGAGAGAAGGATAAAAGGAGGATGAAATAGAATTCAGTATCAAGACATTATATTCACACTGAGAACTTCACAATATTTACAACCGGATTCCACCTAATAGAAATCATGATATAACCTGATAATAAGGTTAAAGCAATTCCTAGTCAAACCTCCAGAAAACCACCACAAACATTCAGCAGGAAAAGGAAAAAGCCTAACTAAAAAACAGAATATAAAGGGCATGGTATGAACAACAGCAACAGCCTCTTGCAGATTCAGTGACCATCAGCAGCAGAATGTGTATTAGTGAGAAGATACTGTAAAATTCCAACTGACTTCATTGGTTACTGACAGTGGTTATATGTGAATGTCAGACCTTAAACAATATACTGATTTCTGTTAGAAGTCTGGAGGTAATGTGAAGACACAGCCATTTCTGTTGGCCATTTCTTTTTGTTTTTTGTGTTGGTCAGCAAGCAGAACTTTCGGAGTGTAACAGCCAATTCAAAATTCAGATCAGCCCATCAAGAACTCAGAAGTCTCTTGATCAAGAACTGGACCTAGAGATCGTGGAGTACTGAGCTCCCTGAGAGATATCTTCATAAGTACAGAGAACTTCTCCATGTGCAAATCATGTCAACCTGAATAGATATTTAAGATCACTACTCCACAAACAGAGAACAAGGCAGCTTTCAAGAATAATGGCATGAAAAGTGTACATACGGTGTCCCAAATTTGAAGCTTGATCGGCTTACTGTCAATTGTAACCATACGAGCCCCAAATTCCACACCAATAGTCAGATCATGGACAGGCTGAAACCTCTTATCTGTGAACTGCAAGAGCAGACATGATTTCCCCACTCCTGTTTTTTCAAAGAAAAAACGCATGTCAAAACAACCAACCGCCATGGATAATCAACTAGCGCTATTAGTTTAACCAACAACAACCCTGCCAGCAGCAGAAGCACAAAGCTATGATGAATAAACAACTCCGCCTCGTAGAACCCTAACAATACGACTAGTCCAAGTGCCAATATGCCAACATATTTCCGAGGCTCTCCAGGCCACAACACGCTTGTAAAGCCGGCTACTCACGATGGATATGAAACAAGACCGCAAACGACATCTTGCTAATCTAATATAAACAACAAAAACTCCGCACCATCAAACCCTAGCAAAACCAACCTGTATCACCGATGATAATGTACTTGAAAAGATAAGCATACGACATCTTCGTCAGCCCAATCGACGACGCTCTTCTTCTGTCACGGATCTCGCCCCGACTTTCTCCACCGACTCTGCAGGGATGTTTCTCTTCTTCGTCTTTGGAGATATGGTAAGCTCCTCCTCGCGTAGTACAGATCCTTGTCTCGCTGCTAATGCTACCTACAGCTGTTGAGAAAAAAGAGTTATAGGAAAACGTGGAGATGCGATGGCTACAGGCCCGCAGGTTCGATGCTCCAGCTCCTAGTGCTGCGCTGTGACAATAACGGCGTCGCTGTGGCACTTTGGGCCCCCACCACATTCGTCCTCCTCTCTTCAACCATTCTTACCTACCTGCGTAGCGTGACGTTGAAGTAGGGTGGTAGGTAGATAATGAACCATGGACTAGGTAACCAGGACTAGGTAACCAGTTACCAGCAGTAACTGAGGTGTGAGAGCATCGAAGTTATTTTCAGTAACCAGTGTCCTTGAGCTGGTTACGGGACGTAACGTTCTGTTTGTTTAGAGGTTAGCAAGTGACCTCGTAACTCCGATGTGAGTGGATGAAAAGTTTCGTAGCCTTCTTGTAAATGGATGAAAAAACATATAACCCATAACCCATTCACTGTCCAGATGATATATGCAGGGAAAACAGAAGAGGGAGAGAGGTTATGCATCCTAAGAGACCAGGGAAGGCCAATCGGAAGCTTGACAAGCTCTCACCAGAAGGTTATGTAGGTAGAGAATATAATAAGTGTTTCTTAATATAGGTAGGTTAAGTAGGGTAAGGCAATTGGTGGTTACTTGGTAGGTAGATACATGTAGATAGGGGCATGTAATGCAATGAAAAAGTGTTTCTTGTCCACACACCAGCCATCCATCCATCCAATGGTGTACCAGTGGAAGCTGGGTCACTCACTCTAGTATATTTCAAATCTGGTTGGACGAGAGGCTTCTCCATCAGGCGCAAACCAGTTGTATACCTTTGGTGAACCTGCACCCACACTGGTACCATGGTAAAAATGGAGTTGTTTAAAGATTGCTTCTAAAGTTTATGAATATAATAACAATTGAGACTAAATCATGGTCTCCTAAAAGTTAACTTTTGCTGGGTTGGAAACCTCACTCAATCAGGTGACTATGGAATAGCAAAATGGCTACTAGGTACCACTGACTGGCCATCACCTGTGTTATGGGATATTCCCATAACCAAGGGTTAAGAGATTTTTGGTTATGGGAATACTTTTATGGCAAGGGTTTGGAAAGCCCCAACTTCTTAACCCTTGCCATAAGAATATTCAAAAAGTCCCTAGGCTCTCTTGACCCAGGTAATGGCAATATTCACATGGCTTAGTGATCGATGAGTCTAGGCTTCTGAAAATATTGTAAAATCTGGCTAAATCATCTTATGGATTATCGCCACTTCAGCTACATCACAAAATTGAAAAGAAAAGCCCTGAGTGGACCACCTCTCCAACCCAGGGAAAAAGCCTTCAAAAGTAACTGAAGAAGAGGCCGATATCAGTTACACAATAGAGTTCTCTGTAAAGCAACACTGTCTTCACCCTCTCTTCCAACCCCTATCCCCTCTGCTTCCATCCCCTCTCCCCTCTTTCACTGGTATCCACAAAGTAAGGAAATTTTATTAAATCTGAGTGTGAAATGCTGAAACTCATCATTTAATGTACAAGGTTTGAGAGTATTTATAGTAGTTGTACAGGTAGGAGTAGTGAAAATATATGGAGCAGTAGCGGAGGCGCTCAGGAAAAAGGAAACACAGGATGAAACTCAGTTTACCACCAAAATTGGTGGAAAGACTAGTTTGGGTCCCAATTATTTCGTTTTGTAAAATTTTCATTCCCAATTACACGTTTGATGCCTTATTATGCTGAAACTGGCCATTCTCACCCCCTAATCGTGTGACTTTATGGATAACTCTAATGTAAAACATAAACTCGCCAACAGAAGTGGAGTCAGCCAGCCTATGAAGAAAATTTAATCTTTTGATCAACTTTTTTTTAAAGTTCTTTACACTCATGTCTTGTCTTTGCTTTCAGGGTCATGTTTTTCACTTTTTTGTGTTTGTTTTCCTGGTCAAGCTTGCCTAGCAGGTTACCTTTTTTTTTCCTTGGCACCCACCATTGTCTTTTGTTTTTTTTTTTTTTTGGGTATTTAGAAGAAGTACAATCTAATAACCAAGAGTTAACTCGGAAGACTACAAATGAATGGATTGTCACTATATGATGATGAAAGCTCCTATTACATCCCATCATCACATTGACAATTTACAGGTAGTAACCCAGGATAGTGTGACTACCATAGTAGCTTGACAAGTTCAGCAATAATTAATTACGAAAACTTAAATCAATAATAGCTTGGGGGAAAAAATTTATCAAATGTGGGAGAAAAGTTTGTAATCAAGTTTGTTTTCTAATAGGACTAACACCAAAAATAATGAGTCACTTGATGAAAATTGAAACTTGTGTCATGGACATTAACTATTAAAGAAACTTTTTAAAAGATCTTTTGGGACTATGCTTAAAGTTTTCTAAAAGATTTTTGAATTTTTTTGAAAAATATGATAAATGATTCTAAAACATTAAAGGAACTTTCTAAAAGATTTGGATAACGAAATTATTTACAAGAATAATTTTTTTTAAATATTTAATTAAAAGGATCTTTTAAATAAGCTTTTAAAAGAATGATTCACAAAAGTTTTAAAATATGTTGTTGGTGGAAGTTTTTAGAAGCTATGATTAACAATTTCTTTTTAAAAACAAGGTTTATGGAAATTTATAAAAGGTTTAATGAATGAAAGTTTTTAGAAAGTTGATGAAATTTTAGAATGTTTTATTGGCTAATATGAATAAAGGTTTTTAAAGCATAATCTTTCAATCTCATCAATGCAAATTGTAACTTGTATAATCCATCTCATGCTTAGCTTGTGTCATACTTTATTTAAACAATAAAATTATTTAATTTTTGCTCATTATCAAGTTCTTTGTTTATTTTTAGTCCATATTATTTTTTCTAAATTATATTTTGTTTTGTATTTGACATCAAATTTGCTTCAAATATATTATTGAAAAAATCTTAAAGCATATTTGTGAAAGTGAACTAACATTTTTCATTTAGAGTTGTGAATTAAAAATTATATGGACAAAAAAAGTTTCAAGCATCAAATTAGGATTTTTTGCCATTTCGATGTAATCTTCATCGTTGATCACATAATATATTATAAGAAAAAAATTTATGGTTTTTTTCACTAATAAAATACATGATTTGTTTCATTAGAAAATATAACTAAAAAACCCATTTGGATAAATGTTAAAAAAACCATCCTATCATTTTGGACAAGTTGATTTTTTAGCATGTATATTATTACTAAAGTGTTTTTTTTTTACACAAATAGCGGTTCATTTGACTAATCTAATTTTTGTCTAAATTAGAACTATTTATTTATTTTTATTTTAAAAATATTTTGTAGTATGTAGGTAGGTAGGTAGGTAGTAAAAAAGCAAGTAAATAGGTAGGTGGTGCTTGGCTTAACCTACCTAATTTAATTTAGTCTAACATATCAAACTTATTTAGTAAGTTGATGCATGGTAAGTAGGCTTAGGTTATCAATCTAATTTAACAAGGTTTATGTTCAACTTGATGAAATGTCTTGTTTGACTAAAACCTATTGACCATTTTAACTAAGGTGAGTTTTTTTAATCTAACTTGATCAGATGTTTAATTTAACAAATAGTCAAATAGTTCACTTTTAATCAAGTTGATTGATCAAAAAATACACATTTCATTCAAGTCATGGGCCTCTATTCAAAATGTTCATGTTCATTAATTAAAAAAATCATTCAATGAACATAAATGACTTCAAAAACTATGTTTATTATTATTATTTTCAAGTCTAAATCATGATGTGTATTGTGAATTTGATTCATTCATGATTTAACATGTTTCAAATTGGCTCTAATTTGCATTAATCACTTTCTTTTTTAATGCACGTTGATTTCACCTTAAACCCTTGCAACCTAATTCAATTTTAGAACTTTCACCTCAATTTTTTTTAAGAAATTAAGTAACATACTTGTAATTTTCATTACAAACTTAAGAATTGATATGATTTTTTATCCTCAATATCACTTTACAAACCCAAGGATGTATCATTCTTTTTTTTTGTTAATGTATTTATTTTTAAAAATTATCACCGATACTTTGAAGTAAAGTTGAGATGCATTAAGAACTTGCATACAAATTGATTATGATTTTTTTCAACTCCTAAATGCACATAATTCATGGTCACTTCATTAATGAATCATTAGCAAAATTGTTCCCCCACATAGGCAAAAGTGTGATGTTATTTGATTCATCTTCAATTTATGGTTTATTGGGCCATGCCCCCACAAGTACAGGGACTATTGCATTGGATCCAACTTTTGGAAGTTTTACCTTATTAGAACCAGTTTCACATCAGGTGAACTGGTTCCTTTGGTGCAAGTGTTTAAACTGTTTAGATTGGAATGGATTTTTTTGGTGTTCATAGTGTGGACATAGTAGGTAGATGTATAATATCTCATCTATTGGCAGGGCCAACGTGTTTGTGATGCCTTGTTGAAATCTTGCATGTTAGTGTGGCACAAGATTGCCATATTTGTCATTCAGGAAATCAAATGCATTAGGAATGCCAAAAAAATTTACATTTTTCAACCCTTTTCTTGTTGATGTTCTAATTTCACATGGTAGGTGATGGAAAGTTGATCATATTAACAAAGTTGTGCACAAATGTAAATATCAAATGTAAGGTTGAATGCAACCACATTTGTCAAAGCCAAAGCAAGGGTAACAAGTGCTTGACCTCTAGCCAGATTTGGCACATTCCTCTTATGAATGACAAATTTAAAAAAATGAAAAGAAAAAAAAACTTTGCTTGTAAAGAAATGACATCTATTTTGAAACAAAGTAGTTTGTTTTGTTTTGTTGTCGTGACGTGTAATGTCGTGACATTCGATGTCATAAGGGTGTAAATCCATAGTAAATTCTACTGAACAAAAAGATTAAAACCAGTCAAAGGTAAAAACTAATCAACCAAAAATAAATGCACACACACATATATATATAATGCACAAGAGGAGGCTAAGATGAAATTTTCATGTATCCCCCATTGGATTTGAGTTGAGAAAAGCGTGGCATGGTCTAAGTAGACATTAAGGTGCTGCAAGAGAACATGATGAACATACCAAATGTGGTGGGAATTTGAGTGAGTTTCGGCTTGAAGCAAAATTGATGGTATCCACCATTACAATTATCACAAAGCAACATTTGGTCAGCATTGTTTGTCCTCTAACATACCTAACATGGATAGTCAAGTGGAGGAATCCAAATCGACGTGATAATGGTAGGATCCAAGTTCGATAGGTGGCAAGGCACATAATTTTTAGAATGATTCGAATTGTGCGTTCGTTAACTCCTTATAACTCCAACACACATGAAGGCCTAATCGCTTTAATCCTCAAGATAGTGCAACCGGAAGAAATGTTTAAAATATCATTAAGTTGCCACTGGAGATACACAAAGTCACCAACATCAAATTGTCTCGCCTTAAATTTGTAACTGCCATTTCATGTGTGTGCATACCGTAAGGTGTTTCAATGTTATGCAATGGACAAGTTTTCCATGGCGATGGGCATAACCCTTCTGAATAGAGCAACCCTCTCTGCAATGACCTTAACCCAAGTGGTTGGGGAGTCCAAGTCCACAACTTGGTCCATTTGAGCAACAATGGAAGAAGGTGGAATGGATGTCTCCTAAAAAGTACAAATTAAGGAGTGAAATGAGATAAAGAAACATGTTTAGACATTTTATAACCCATGGCAATGTAAGGTACGGCCATGCCCCAATCCTTTTTGTCCCTAGTAAGGCAAATGTTTCGAAGTCCTTTCTTGCATGTTTGAACCATCCTCTCTTCAAAGCCATTAGCTTGGGGATGATCCCTTGAAGTCTGGCGATGGTTAATGAGAACATGATTAAATAGGTCTTGGAATTCTCCTCTAAATTTAGATCTTTGATCAGTAAGGCATTCAGCAAAAGCCCCAAACCTACTTAGGAAATGTTGTAAGAAAACATGGTTGGTGTTGTGTGATGACTTGTCCGACAGCGTAACAAACTTGACCCACATTGAAAAATGTTCAATCATAATCATGATGTAAACATTATCCCTGGAGGTCTGTGGTAACTCTCTAGCTAAATCACATGACTAGGGATAGAACATGCCCTGAATAGGGAGTGGAGAAAGTGTGAGCTGTCGAAAGGAGAAGGAAATTCTCACTTTATCACATTGTTCATACCTAACAATGACATCTCGGACTTGAGCATAGATACCTCTCCAATGGTAATGAGGAGCGAAAAGGCTATAAATACGCTTAACTCCAAAATTTCCAAGCTCCGAGTGTACCTTTTGAATAAGACCAGGCCATTCATGTGGTGGAGGAACCACTCTATTGCCTTGTGGTAAGCATCGGACGAAGTGGTTGTCCCTCCATGAGTAATGTTTGGACCGTTGTTGTATGCGATCCCAATGACTTGATGTAACTTGGGAAGGTATTCCCCATGTTGAAGAAACCTTGGAGTGTCCAAGTCTTGCCATATATCCACAATGGGATGCTTAACCAGGTTACATTACAGTAGTGCAAGATAACTAGATGTATAAGATACATGTATTGTTGGAATCTGGTTGAAGTCTTGCCTGGTTTTTGAAAAATCTTTAGAGGTAATGAGGGGTCTACGCAACATGGTATCCGCATTATAATGTGTAATACTAGGTCGGTGAATAACCTTGAACTCATACTCCTAAAGTATAAGCGCCCAACGAGCTAACTTACCAATAAGCTTGTCGTTGGTCATCAACCATTTGATAGGCTAGTGGTCAGTATACAAAGTGAACTTGGTGCCATAAAAATGGGGCTTGAAATGTATGACGGCCCATATAATAGCAAGACATTCCCCCTCGTATGAAGAGTAGTTACTTTCAACCTTGTTGTTTTGGGATGCATAGGCGATAACATATTCCTTGTTTTCCTCATCAAGTTGGCCAAGAATAGCACTAATATTAAAAGCACTCTAGTTAGTGTGTAGAATGAAGACTTCATTGAAATCAGGTTTTCTCATAATGGGGAATTCTAAAATTTTTCCTTGAATGTGTTGAAAGCTTCCTAAGCCTCTTCATTCCATGTTCGAGCAACATCCTTTTTTAACAATGCATAGAGAGGATGAACAATAATACTGAAGTCTTAGACATAAATCCTATAGTGATTACATAGTTCGATGAAGCTCCTCAAAGTGTGAACATCAATAGGATGGGGCATCTCCAAAATGGCTACTACTTTGGCCCAATGAACCATAATACCATTTGGCAAAATTCTATGTCCAAAGTAGACTACTGAAGTGACAGAAAATTCACATTTTTTAGGATGGATCTTCATAGGTGGAGCCTCTTGAATAACTCTTCAAGATGAGCCAAATGTTGCAAGAGTCCCTTGTTGTGCATTGAGACGTCATTTATGTAGCACTTCAAAAAATTTGCCCATTTGAGAACTTGGTCCATGACTTGCTGAAAGAAGACAAGTGCATTCTTTAATCCAAAAGGCATCACAAGCCATTCCCACAACTTATTGCTTCCATGGAATGTCGTTTTCTTGTAATCTTTTGTAGTGAACCTAATATGGCTAAAGCCTTACTTCAAATCCATAATTGCGAAGATGTTTGAGTTTCCAATATTATCAAACAGTTCTTCAGGGATGGGCATGGTGGTGTAACTAGGTTCAAAGGCCTATAATCCTCGCACATCCTTTTATTAGTCCATAATCGAGCTAAATCCTTATTTGTTGGCATTACTATAGTGGCTACGAAATCAGAACTTGATGGCTGAATGAAACCAATATCATGGAGTTTTTTGCATTTTTCATCTACCAGTTCCCACTCATGCTTGCTCAACCTATGCCTCCTCCGATAGATGGGTGTCTCATCTGTAAGGTCTATAGAGAACTACATGGTCTTACACCTACTTAAGTCTTTCATTGAGAATGCGAACACATTTTCATACTTAATTAGGAAGTCTATGACTTGATCTCTTTCCTTCTTGGTGAGCTGGTTCGCCATAACGAAAGGGTAGTTGGAAACACATGGAATGGAGTTGGAAAGTGTATTTGAAAAACCTAGTGTATTGGGTTTTCCACTATCTAACTATGTAGATTCGTAGAAGGTTATAATTGTTTCTCTAGAAATTAATCTACCTCCAAGTGTATTAAAAACAACTTGAGTTAAATTACATGGTACCTCCTCCCCCCCTCAACATTAAGAGTGAAATGTAGAGTGTTGAAGATAGGCAAGTGTACTTGGTCGGGGTGCCATGTAGTCGCATCACCAAAATTGTAAGCTGAGTGAATTAATGTTGGTGTTGTGTATAATTGAAAGAGTACACAAGTTACCAATAACCATGTAAGGGAGTTCAAGTCCATGCTTCTCCCTAGTAGAACATTACGTTCCAATCTAGTCACCTTGGTGTGATTAATAGTGCCAAGTTGGAACCCCATAGCCCTTTCTCTTTCTTCTGGGCATGGTTCATCCCAAGTGGTTGAAGCATGACGATACACTAAGCTTGGTCCATCTCCCTAAAAGGCGTGTGCTCCTGGGAAGGAGACAAAGGTGGGCCAAACACCTCTTGGTTTTCCTATTGTGTTCGCAAGAAACCAATGAGGTTTCTCTAACCTTGTAATTGGTTGGTAAGAGCTCTGATCATCCAATATGTGATAAACTTGCAGGTTGGGGTCTTTGATGGTGTATCTCAAAGCCAACTTCAAAATTGAGAATGGTGCAAAGTTGATCCACTAGTTGCACAGTTTGTGCGCATAGGAACCGCATTATGCCACATCGTGTAAAAGCGGCTCTCCAAGGTAATGTTTAATTAACATGTAGTGTTATTAGATTTTCTCCCTCTAATCAAGTTGAGAAGGGGTGTTCTCAATTACATAACCAAGTGTAGGAGAAATGGATTGAGCCTAGGTGATCAATCGTATCATGTCCGTGAAAAGACCGGATCTTGTGTCACTCAAGCCTTCTCCAAATCTAGTCGTTGAAAATCCTTGACACTCCCAACCTGAAATGATGAGGTTCACGAGGCCAAGTAATTCCATATGCTTCTTCTAAATCAGTTGTACGTCAGAGGGCGAGAAAGTGAAATTGGCCTTCCATGTAGTGGTTGCAAACTGTTGTGGAAATTTGGCTGTGAGCTCCATCATTCTCGATGCCGCCACTTGCCTTGCAATAGGATCAATGTCTACGTAGAAATACTTCTGAACCACCATCCTTGATTGTAGTAAGGTTTCAAGATTTGTACCAATACCACCAAAAAACTTTAATAATGTAATCCCCTCCTTAGGCAATGTCCAGGTGATTAGTTGATGAAATATTGGTTTAATTGATTCACCATGGCTCTCCATGTTCTCAAAACTACACAGAGCTTGACCAAAGGCTTGTGGGCTGCTTTGAACCTCTATAAAACCTTTGGTTTGTGTTGAATGTCAGTAGGAACCACCCTCAAGCTTTCAATAGCTTGGGCGTAAGCTATTTCCTCTTCGTTTCCTTCTATCCACTTGTGGCTAACTTGTTGGATGTAGGAAATAGTGTGTGCTTCTTTGAACATAAAATGATGAGCCATAGGATTATGGTTCCCATGTAAATCAAAAGGTATGTATCCTAGGTGGTGGCCATCAGTCTTCCAATACACTCGGTAGTACACATGCTCGAACCAGTTGTCAATTATGAAACCTGGTGGAAACAACACTTCTTGCCCAATGAGCACATCGTAACTGGTGGCATTGGTGACTAAACATCTGACTTGTAGGCAAAACTCCTAATTTGTACCTTCATTGAAGTTAAGTGCAATCAAATCCAAACTCTCCCCAAGTACTTTTTTTACGCTCCCACTAACGGTGTGAATTTGCCACAAATTTTCGTAGTTTAGAGTCGAGCATGCCCATCTTCTTGGCAAATTGAACTCCAAGAATCACTGGTTGGGCACCTGTATCAAGAAGTACAACTCTGGGCGTATGTCCTCCCACCTGGATTGTTGATTCGATATTGTCGACAATGGCAACTTCGGTGGCGATGGAAGTTCTTTCACTAGGCACCACCTTTGAAAATGAATGAAAGACTTTGTGGAAAGAATGGTTATCCACAATGTCTTTGCTAAGTAACAAATCCACAAATGAGGTGTTTTTAGTTCCCTTCTGATATGTGGATGTAGAATCAGAGGTAGGAAAAACCACTAGTTTAGCCATGCTATAATAAATGACCAAATTACGAACATTATTTGCAACACGTGAACTAATTGAATGTCTCTCCAAGGTGTTGAATGGGACCCTTGTAGCATGTGGATCAGGGATTGGTAAAGGACTTGATGTAATGTTTAGGGTATCTTTTAGTATTGTAATTATGTCCATGGTGCTTAACTTCAAATCTTGAAAACAAAATAATGGTGTACTCATAAGCTTTTGCACCACTTCACGCATTTGAAGTTGGCACTCCATAAGTTGATTAGTGGACAATTGTGTGTTTTCCTAATGTACATGTATCCTTAGGACATGAGAATCTGATGCCCTAGCAATTTGTGGTGTAGTAGTCTCCTCCCCCCTTGCCAACAAGGTACGTTCTTGTCGCAACCCTAGCCTTGGGCTCGCGACTAAGGCAAAGGGTTTGCAAGGGTGTGAGCCAAGAGGAAGCCCGGGAGTCAAGGCAAAGGCATGGCAAGGGTGTGAGCCAAGAGGAAACCCGGGAGTCAAGGTAAAGGCATGGCAAGGGTGCGGGCCAAGAGGAATCCGGGGAGTCACATCACATACTCCCGGGAGTGTTAGAAAGTGTGAGGGAGTGAACCCTCACACTCCCAAGGCAACTCCCACTTTGGGAGATGGAGTCCCGGTAGACTCCTGAAACTTCAGAGAGTAATTGCAGGGGTCAAACCTCAATGTCTTGTGGCGTTCTTTATATCATGGGAAAGCTCTTGAAGCGTAGATGTCTAAAATGGGCTCGCGTTGCTCATTCAGACATCTGAAACACAAGTTATGGCCAAACGAAAGGCCGGGAGTCGAACTGCCAGTTTGACTCCCGACCACAAAAAGTCGGGAATCGACCCAATTTACTTAGTTGCAGGGGGCGTGCCACATATCGTTGGAAAGCTCTCGATGAAAGCTACAACTTTTCTTCAGACCGCATCGCGATCCGAGGTCTTCTCGCAAAGTTATGGGGCTCCAAAGTCGTGGGAGTCCCATTTGGCGCGATTTCGGGACTCCCACTCGGGAGTCCCGGGAAAAATAGCCATTTGGATGTAGCTTCTATGGAGAGCTGCAGAGTATACTATAAGGGGGAAGGTGGTGGCTTCCCCCAAGTCCAGGCCGTGGTGAATCTTGTGTGTCCGTGTTGCCCGTGGCTCGTCCTAGCACCAAGGGTGCTCCAACTATGCACTAACCACTTTGTGTGAATTATGTGCAGGCCTGTGTGAGTGAGTGAAGCTTGTCAACTCTTCCTAGTCCCATCTCGGAGCTCCAACACGCCCCTCTACCCCTCAAAGTGTTATGAGCTAAGGAG
>Ga0116227_10005751_pt1 | contig 25802 bp, 15 predicted proteins | sample S1TSphgellanicum_FD_89693 | JGI IMG/M metagenome (GOLD analysis project Ga0116227, IMG submission 89693) | Host-associated microbial communities from peat moss isolated from Minnesota, USA - S1T2_Fb - Sphagnum magellanicum MG | ecosystem: Host-associated > Plants > Peat moss > Unclassified...
TAAATAATGTAGGGTGAAATAATTTAAATTAATGAAAAATAGTCATATAATAATTGAAAGTAGCTTAACATAGGTAGTATTATTATATTAACAAAAAAAATCCATTTATTAAACTTTTTTTTTAAAAAAAAAAATGGTCATTGAAATGTTAGTGAATAATGATATTCAACTTTTTTTTTGTTCAAATGATTTTAAACTTTCAAAAAGAAATAAATGTAATTATGTACATTATTGAAGTTTAAAAAAAAATAAATTCAAATCATTTCATTTGAACAAAATCTCAATAATATATGAATTTTCAAAGTTTATGTTTTTGTAATGTTTAAAATGAAGTATTTCATAAATAAAATGTAATGTAACATGTTATCACAACAAGTGCGGTGGCTTGATGGTAAGGGTATTTGCCCCCAATCCAAAGGTCAAGAGATTAAACCTCATTGGTGGTGTTGTGTGTGGTCAACAATGGTATGTTGACTAAATATTCTCCTATCAAATTCCAAAGGTAGGTTCTTAAGTTGATTACATGGCCTACCTACCTACCTAGGCTATGTTTTTAACCTAGCGTAAGTAGTGACATGTGTCAATAAATAATAGGCTTTAAAAATCATGAAATTATCAATAATATTTTATATTAAATAATTAAAATTTAATTAATTTCCATACTAGTTAATTAATTAATTAACAAGTGAATGGTTTGGTAAATTTGTATTTCACTTGAGAATAACCTTGTTTCAGTAGGTACTAGTGAAACAAGTCATTGTCCGTAGTAACTGGTCCCCATTCACCAGGGGGTTAAACAATTTCACTAGGTGAAAATGTTCAAATTCACTCAAAAACCTAGTGAAACCCATAGTGAACTAGGACGCATTTCCTAGTAATGTGTCCACTATCAAGACCTTTACATAGGTGTATCCATTCACACATAACAAATTGTTCATGTTACTAATACAATACATTTTACACCAATTGAAATGATGATTTGTTTTTTTTAAAAAAAAATTCATTGTGATGAAACCTTCAACATCACAGTTATAATTGATGTCATGACACCAATTACAAATGTGACATAAGTTTTTTTCTTCACCACGATGAGGATTTGAATGTCAAGGTTTTTAATTAACATCATGAGGTGAATTTCACATGTGACATGGAATTTTTTAAAATTTTAATTAATTAATTATTTATCAAAGTTGATCAATATTTCAATTTGAAATGAAATTCAGTAAGGCCTTACTAATTTTTGATAGAAACCAAAGTTTACATTATATTAACTTAAATTTAACCTTGATTAGTTTAGGTTTAATTTTTATTAGCTTAGATTTAGCCTTGGTTAACTTTCATGTAACCTTGATTAATTTAGGTTTAGATTCGGGTTAACTTAAGTTTAATTTAAATAAATACCTTTGATTACACTATGTGAAAAAAAAGTGTTTTGCAACTGGCCTTGCAATTCAATTTTTGAGTTACATTGACCATTTGCAACTCATTGTATTTTACACTATGAATGATATTGGACACATTGCATGAGTTGCAAAAGTTACAACTCACCACATATTTGGTGCAACTCATTGCAATTCAATTGTAACTATGTTGAAACAATTCATTTTCAATTATTACGCAACTCCATTACAACTACATGCATAATGTCATGCTGACATTACTAATTTTCATCCATCCATTAAATTTTGACACATGGCATTATCAAGAATTCTAGATTTAAAAATTATTTTTTTGAAGTATTGATTTCCATTGTTCGAGATTATGATATGGGGCATAATAAAAAATTAACACATGGCATATTAATTGAATTTTGAAAAAAAATATTTTAATAGTAGGTAGCTAGTTAGTAGGTTTTAAAACCTACATACTTACTTTACATATTTACTTACTTACGTAAGTGGGCAAATAGTTAAGAAAATACAAGATTAGATGAACTAAAGAATAGTCATGTAAATATTTTTATTTTATTTTATATTTTGCTTTTAGGGTTAAGTTTTTTTGAGTTCATCCCAAAATGGCACGTTTATTTTAATGTGAGAACATAAGAGAAGATACTTTCTTTATATAGTTTGTGACATGGGATTCAAAGACAAAACATACGAATTAAATATATTAATTGTTTTTTAGTTGCAAATTGAATTGCAACAACAAAAAGAGTTTCCCACATGCTTTGTGTTTGCTTATTTTTCATTATGTAAGTCATATAATTAAATTATTAATCATCTCATACTTTTATATGTGAATTAATTATTTAGTCTTTATTTATATGAAATAATGATATAAAAACTATATTTCTGACTTAAATATCATATAATTAATTATTTGGATCGATTATTTGAATTAATTAATTAATGAACTAGTAATATGAATTGAAAGTCTAAATCAAATAATTATTTAATTAATATAAGGTAATTAATTATTTTAATTAAATACATAAGAAAATTATTTGAAATAATTAGTCTAATTCATCTATTTTGTTAGTTAGTTAATTAAAAAATAATAATAAATAATTTCAGATAATTTATTATCAGATGATTAACTATCTAAATTAATATAATTATCATTTATTATTTTAAAATTTGAAAAAAATAGTTAATTTAATTAACTAATAAAATAATTATTTAAATCAAAGTTATTTATAATTCATATTAATAGTTAATTATTTAGTTTTTAAAAATATTTCATATTAATTAAGTAAATTACGTATTAAATAATACTTAACATTTAATAAATTACTGACTAATAAATAATTACTAAAAATTAAAAATTAAAAATGAATTTGGGTAAGAAAATCAATGTATAAATAGGCATATCCATATGTACACCCAATTTGAGTTTTTAATATAATATATACATTGTTTTTAGTTTCACATTTAAATTAAGTATGTGTGTTCAAATAATTATAATTATAATGAATTTAAATAATTAATGATCTGGTAATTATCGATGAAATAATTATTATTTTAATTAATTGGTTTAATTCATATTAAGCATCCCCAACTCAAATAAATATTTATTTGGTTATTATTTGATGAATAATTAATTTTCCTATACATCCATATTATTTATTCTAATTATCATAATTTTTTAATTTATTATATGAATTACACTTATTTATTCAGATTAATTGTCAATTATTTAATATAATTCATAAATTCATAATAATTAAGTGTATTAAACACAATTAATATTTATTAATCAAATTATTGAAACAATGATTTTAAAAAAACATTGCATATGAATTTGTATCTTTATTAAGTTATAAATTGTTATATAATAATCACAATATAGTTGAACATTAATAGTTCAATAATGTTGCATTAATGGCCTTACTAGTTGGATCAATGGGAATCATAGTTGAAAATTAGTTGCAGATGTATCTCATAATGGGTAGTGGAAATGCGGACACATGACATGATCGCATGTATGTACATCGTACAATAATTGCAACATAGCTATTGAATCAATGACACATTTACAATAGTTCTAAAATAGTTGTCACATGCAACTACATTATAATTCCTTACAAAATCAAACAAGGTTGACTATGGATGTATGTACAATGCATACAAATTATTGTATAGAAAATTTATTTTCAACTCACTTGTAATTATAATACAATTAATTGATTTTCTTATGTAAAAATTTATTTATTCAATCCTTGTATTTCCAAGGGGATAATTATATAATAGTTGTAATATTTAAGGGATGGTTACACAATAGTTGTATACGAGTTGTTTTTGGAGTTATAATTGCAAGGCATTGTGGTTTTAATAAACGTAATTTTTCATAGTTTTAGCCTAGGTTTAATATAGGTTTAACTTATATTAACTTAGGTTTAATCTATATTTAGTTTTGGTTAGCCTAAGTTTATGTCCATTAGTTTGAGTTCAACTTTGATTAGCTTAAATTTAAATTAAATTAAATTTACATTTAGTTGAAGTTAACCTAAATATAACCTTGATTAGCCTAAATTTAGCCTAGGTCAAATCTTTGTAGTTTTAAGTTTAACTTTAATTAATATAAATTTAACTTTTATTGACCTTTGGTTAGTTTACAAGGTTTAATTAAGTTTAGCCTTGGTTAACCTAGGTTTAATCAAGTTGTTCAAGTTTAATTTAAGTTTAACCTTGGTTAACCTAAGTTTAAATTAATTTAACCTAAGTCAACTTAGTTTAATTTAAATAACTTGAGGTTATATTAGTTTAACTTATACTAACCTAGGTTAGTTAACCCACGAGAATGGGTGATTGGAATTTGTTTACCAATCAATTAGGAGGCATTAATGAAAAGATTAAAATAAGGGGCCTACTTTTGTATGTGGAATGCAAACCTTGTGTAGTTTATGGAGGAAGGGGATTAGGAGATGGATCCCCATCATTCTTGTATAGAGAGTTATTGAAGGAATGGAAGGAAGAGAAATGTTGTATGAGGAAAGAAAGACTAATGTAGAAGAATGTCTAAAGATTATGGGATTTATGGTGTTCTTATTTTATTTTTCTTTTGCTTTACTTTCCCTTTATAATGATAATAATTTATTGTTAGTTTGATGTAGAATATTGCAACTCTTATATTATATTATATTATTTATTTGTGTTACTTTTAAAACATGTTGTAGCTTGTTGGAAGGTAATTGCAAAAGGATGGTAGGAACAATTTGCTAGTAATTTGGTGGAGGGCAACAACTCAACAAATGTAGGGTAACAAGATTTGGAAGGTACTAGTCTATTGGACCATCAACTTTCAGAGGTACAAATGCTTGGGGCAAAGGCAATTACCTTTTTACCTTTTCCATGGACAATTGAAAATTCAAGTTTGTTTCCATATTTACTTTATTATCTTGATTTTGTGTTGGAAAGCAAGGTTGCCTTCCCCATGGTAATCCTTGAAGACTACCTCCTTCCTTGTGATCTTTGAGGATTTTACATGATAATTTTTGTCCAAGTTTGATTTCTTGGACTATTGAGTCCACAATTTTATAGTCTTCAATCCATTGGCATTTCTTTGGTACTTTTTCTATCAAATCGAAATAGAAAATCCACCAGGATGGCCACTAAGTGGATTTTCCTTCTAATTAAAGTTTGACTAAATCCACATGGTGTTAACATGTGATTTTTCACTCTTGGGTTAAAAGTTGAAAAACTACCTAGTGGGCATTAGGTGGTTATTTTTTCAAGGTACATGTTCAAAGGAACAAAAGACCTTATGAATATAAATACCCATTATCTTACCTTAAATTCAATTTCATTAGTCCTCAAAATAAAACAAATTATTGTGAGAATATTAAGTGGACATGGAAAATCATCATAATTATCATATGTTTACACTTTTAATAAATTGGATTTCTCATACAACAATATTTTATTAAATGATGGAAAATTAGATATTAAAAAAATTACATGACAATTTTTTTGAATTAAATAATCATTCATTTTATTGATGTGGAAATTCACCTTAGGCTAGATGGTATATATGGAAACACAAACCAATCTAATGGCCACTAGGTGGTTTTTTTATTTCAAAGTCGAAAACCCATTTGGTGGTTAACATGTGGTTTTTTCATTTTTGGGGTCAAAAAACCACCTAGTGGCCACCAAATGGTTTCTTATTCTAAAATTCACAATTATTCTGCTCAAAAGTTGTCAATTACACATTGAATATTACTTCACTCAAGATAATTTTATAAAAAGCTCAAATTAGGAACATTGTCTAACAACCATTAAATCTAGCAACCCCATCTAGCAATCACTAAATGTTTAGGCCTATAAATAATTTTATTTTGCTGAACATTGAAGAAAGTGGTCCCATTCTATTGACTTTACTTGCTTTTATGATGGGCAAAGGTTAGTGAAAATATTAACATGTGTATTGAGATGTTGTGTTGCAAATATGAAAATAATGAAAAGATTCAACTATGCTACCACCTAGCTTGAATAAAAGACAACACAAAAATACATAAAGAGATAACGAAATAGAAACACACAATGCTATTTTTTTCTTTAAATTAAAAAAATGAATTATCAACGAATATTTACAAAGGAGAAATCATTTTCTTACAAAATTATTGATAATATCCATACATATGTGTGGGGTGGTTGAGAGACAACCAATTTTTTCTCTCTTTCAAATATATGTTTTTTGTGCATAAGATTGCATAATCAAAGAAAAAAGAAGGGACAAATTGCAAGTGAAGCTTGAGCTTTTAAGGTTCCAATAATCACAAATCTTTTTTTTGTCTATGTGCGTGTCTCTCTTGTCTTTTTTTATCCCAATGTCCATTGCAAGCAATTTTGTCTTGATCTATTACTTTCAATACTTTTTTTTGTTTTTTTGAGCGGAGTGTTTCCCTTTTGACATAAGGTTTTTTCATATCAACTTTATTCCTACAACTACCTTATAAGAACAACAATGGAACTTATACCAATCAAAACAAACATTTGCAAATTAAGGGCTAACAAACATGGTGAAATTCAAAGTTGAAGTTGCAATATAAATTTAAAATTTGATGAAAATGGAACCATTAAATTAGTTAGTTCCTACTACAATTTGTTACAAACACAAATCCATTAATCAACTTCAACCTTATACAATGGATTTTAAAGGAATGATCAAAAATCTGAAATTTGAAAACGTTAAACTTGATAAGCTATTAGGATTTGAATGCACACTTTGTTATTGCATTTGTTGAAATAGTTCCAATGCACCTTATGCCCTTCCATGCACACACATTTCATGAAAAAAAATTCAAACCCCTTTACAAAATATCAAAATCTAAATTTTAAAAAAAAGTTAAAAGTTTTATGAGATGAAGAAAGAACTTAAGAAATTTTTGTGAGAGTAAGAGCTTAAAAAGAAATATATGAATTACTTTAACATGGGAGTCTTTTTTCTTTTCCTTTTCTTCCTTCCTTTTCCTTTTTTGTTTTTTTTTCCTTTTTGTTTCCAAAATTAAATTTGAAATTGCCTTGTCACACAACCTCTACCTTTTCAAAATTCCAAAAAGTCTAACAAAATCATCTTAAAAATTCTCTTGCTCACATATTTTTTTGATCGATTCAAAACTATAACCAACAATAATGTAGTTGGAGTCTTCACTTTCCAAATGATGATTTGTTCTTGCCTTAACCCAACACTGGGCAATAAGGATTATTGTTCTTTTGTGTTAATGAGGAACATCCCAAAAGGAAATCAACATTTAATGAAAACAAAATTTTAAACACCTAATATGACATGTTGAAATAAGGTTCATTTAAAAAACCTACACACACACACACACACACACACACACGAGGTTTATATTGTCAATTTACTAAAATACATAAGGTGTTGAATAAGCTTGTGCATGTTCATGCATGGAAATAATGTAGTGGTCAATGAAATTACTAAAATTGATGATTTGTATTTTTTCTTTAGTTATTTTAGGTGAATTAATAATTAAATATGTAATACGGTTTGGTAGGTTTGTGAAAACTGTAGAAGATTAATGGAAACACTAAAAATGGTCCATTGTTTTCAATGCTCAACATAATAAGGTTGTCTATTGGTCAAAAGATGATTTTTAAAGCTTGTTGGGTGGCTAGCTTTGGTGGTTTGAATTTTTTTTTTAATAGTTATTTTGAATAAACAAAGAGTCAATATGTAATAGTTATTTACAAACAAGCTTCTAGCACATTGCTTGTGAACTTTGTTTCCATTTGGGGGTGGAGGGGAATGAAGATGAAAATTTTAAATTTGTGTGTTCTCATCATTTTCTCACCATGTTTTCACATGTTCTCAATGATGTTACCCATGTTCCCAATGTATTCCCTAGCAACCCAATGTGTTCAAGTGTGGAAAGGGAGAAAAAAAGGGAAAAAAACCCACCCCACCCCTTCTCTTCCCAACCAAGGACCAATTCCTTGGAAGAAAGGGAAAAAAAGGAAAACCCAAACCCCTACCTTTAGAACCCCTTTTAAATGAAATGCTCAACTCTTTGCCTTCCCCCTCTCTCTTCCTAAATTTTCACCTAATAACCTTATCCCACCCAACTTTAGAAAGGAAAACACTTGCACCTCCCCCTTACAATCTTATTTGTTAACCTATTTCCAAATTTAGCTATCCCATTGGCCTAAAGCAATAAATCTTTGGGCCTACACACAACCTCATTATGGTGAAAATTGAAAAGAATGACCAATTTTTAGCATTTCCATTGGTGTTGTAAAATTCTCTCAAATCTACCAAATGCGATCACACATTGAATTGTCAGTTCATTTAATATAACTAGGGAAAATTAATCAAACAACCAAATCCAACAATGTAATTGGCCATATTGAAAACACATTGGAAGGTTTTCTAAGGTGAAAGGAACGTTACCAAACTTCCAAAAAAAATGTTCCCTATTGTTGTAAGTGACTTGAACTCATAACCCTCAAATTAATTGACACAATTAACAAATAGTTGCCCGTCCTTGCCCACCAAATTTGCATTGTAATAACTAGACATAATCTTAGGGACTAGGGGCTAAAATTTAGTGTTTAGAGTTTAATGAAACAAATCCAAATTTGCAACATCAAAAATTTAAACATTATAGTTGAACTTATTCCCAAAGTTTCTTACATGCATTATAACACATTGTTGGTTAATGGTTAAAAGTAATTATGAATTTAACATGTTAGAACCTTAACCCTAGTCCCTAACATAAAACTTTAGAATTACATATAGCTATGATGCCTAGGTAATGGTGGTGCAAATTTAGAACCATTTTAAGAAACCTTAAACCCTAAACCTTTAAAAATATGTATAATTTTTTTGAGTTTTGAGCTTTTGTCAACAAACATCGAGGTTTACTCACCCTAACCTAGTTGCTTTCATTTGGATTGACTTTGGAAATTCAAATTCCAGCTACAAATATAATTCAAAATTGGTTTATTTATTGAGGATTTTATGGGTCTAAAATTGTTGGTCCTTTATTTATTTATGAGGGCAAAAAGGGTTAGTCATTTTTTAAATAAACATAAAGTTGTATCTAAATTATTATTGGGCACACCTTATGTTTTAACCAATCAAATCCCTTACCACAACCCATCAAATACCCTAAACAACACAATTATATATAGCATATGGTATATTACTCCCTTGCACATTGAGGCATTCTGGACATTGTTTGTTAGGAGCTAGGATTAATTTTAGGGTTTTCCTACTAAGGCTTAGGGGTGCATTCTTTTAATAGACCTTTCAAATGAACCCAAATCCACTTTGTGTCAAATTATTGCTCTCATGTGAATTCAGCTAATTGTTGATTATTTTTGTGCAAGTCTTGCTATTGACCCTAAACCCTAAACCCTAATCTCATAGCTTGAAATGCAATCAAAACACACTTTAATGAAGGCACCCAGAAAAAGGATGATCTGCAATCCCCTGCCACTTCATGTCACCATGACAACTTCACCACCTACACCCTACACCCAAAAGGTCTTTGCTCATATGGGAACAACCTCAAAGAGCTAAACCCTAATCATATGAACAAATTGGGGGAAAAGTTGAAAGAGCTAAACCCTACTAAAACTTAAACCCTAAAAGGCTTTGAACAAATAAGGGAAAAAGTTCAAACTTGTTGAACAATTGGGTTCTTGTGAGCAATTCTCTTTGTGGATGAAGACTTAAGAGCAGACTACAGACTGTCAAGAGATTTGAGATTCCATCATAGACTGGGCGGTGTCAATAACTAACAAAAGACGAGATCTTTTATGGACATTATCAGCTGCATTGGGCTTGAGTAATTTATGCAAAAAACAGTTACCACTATTCCCCCCTGAAGCTGCCTAATTGATTTAACACTCTTTTGCAAGAGACTTGCTAACAGACGACTGGCAGGTTCCTGAAGAGAAAAGAGCATTAATTTTAATTTCTACAGTGACAATGCCACTCCTCAGCAGTTGCCTTATCTGGCTAAAGAACTGGCAAGAAATGTGAGAATGAAGCCGTCAAGATCCCCATCTAGCACAGAAGTTGGGTCTGATACTTCATAATCAGTGCGTAAATCCTTCACCATCTGATATGGCTGCATGCCTCCAACAAACCCACGTCATCAAGTTAAAAGATCATGAGTCTGGTGATTTGTTGTCTTGGCAATATCCCACAGGTGTCAGAAGTCATTCCCCAGCTGATACCAGCAGTCTGGTCTGGACAAGATATGCAATGTCCAAATCTATTCCATGAGATGCAGAAGTACTTGTTGATACCCAAAAACCCATGAGTAAGCAGGAGGCTAGAACACCCTTCAATACACCAAACTAGCAGGATTTCAAAGGTTGAGAGAAATAGAGCAGAGAATGTTGAACATATTTTGATACCCAACCAACACTCGCATACATTGAAATTTGCAAAAACTGTTCACTGCACTTTGGAGTAACTTTTCTAACCTGAAGGACATAGGAGCGGATCTGGTTTCCCCATGAGATATCAGACAGTGCCTGTGTATGTTGGGCACTTGCCTGGGCCCTCCGTGTCACTTCCAGTTGGTAAAGGCGAGATTGCAACATTCCCAAAGCTGTCGCCTTGTTCCTATGCTGTGACCTGGGCCAACAATAGAAAATTTATCCTATTAGGTCTCGTGCACTATACAAATCCTCAAACTGTCTCTCTCTGAAAGAAACTTGCAAGGTTTGTGATTGTGAGCCACAGGATATGCTCTTCTCCATGGACAGACACAGAACTGACTTCCTTGTGCAGAAAAATCATATACAAATAATCCAGATAATCCAAACTACTCCAACAGACAGTTGAGTTCTTGCTAAGGAGATCATAGTTGGCACCTATCAGATTGGCACTGGACAGTGATGCCAGTTGGAAGGTGTACAATGCGCACAGCGCTTTCGGTTTTGTTGACATGCTGACCACCAGCCCCACCAGCTCGGTATCTCTCAATTCGTAAGTCTGCCTCATTGATCTGGACACTGACTTCTGAGTCATCCAAGACTGGCATCACTGCAACTGCAGCAAAAGATGTATGACGCCGCTTGCCAGCATCAAAAGGAGAAATGCGCACAAGCCGATGTACTCCTGCTTCTGTCTTTGCGAAACCATAGGCAAACTCACCATCCAGTCTGATTGTTGCACGCTGTGACATCGTGTGTATTCAAATGAACTTGTGGCTTAGGCAACAGCAATAGTCTAGCCAGGTGCCTTTTCTTTTCAACAAGGAATACCACCACAAAGGAAATACTGCAAAAGAGAATCATGAAGGAAAAGAAAAAGACCTTGATACCCGCCTCCTCCCCAGCCATCTCATCAACCTCTGTCACCTGGAAGCCACGATTGTGTGCCCACATACGGTACATGCGTATCACCATAGCTGCCCAATCCATGCTTTCAGTTCCCCCTGCTCCTGCTTGCACCTGATACATGCACAATCCCCCATTTCCCATTCACTCACCAAACCCATACACCATGGACCTCCCACAAGGACCTAGTCAATACAAAATGCCGAGGTACCAGTAGTTTTAAGGCATAACGAACTCAAGTCTCAGTGCCCAACAATAGACTTCACTTGCAGTGAAATTTCCCATCTTCATTTGCAACCAACCAGCTGGGGTCCAAACAACTGCTGGACACTTGAGGATTGACCTCCAGAAAGCAAGAGCGAGAATCGTGCTCGCCAGATAGCAATGCAGCCAGCTCCTTATCTTTGGCAGTCTTGCGCAGTGCTGCCAATGATCTTGTTGCATCCTGCTTTGTGTACACACCCAAAAAAGGATCAAACTTACAGTGACCACTTCCAATCAGCCCCTTTGGTATTGGGTCTGATAGACCACCATGGATAAGAAACTAACATAAAAGGGCATTGAACTTCTCACATTGTGCTATGTGATACAATCGCATTTCATTTTTCCAGAGATGTAGGACTGTGTTCACAATGCCAGGAATAAGAAGAGACAGAAGACATACAGAAACCCTATATCTTTCTGAATGCTGATGTGAATGTGGGAAGAATTGTCACATACAAATGCAACCTGTGTGTCGTTTTCTTCATGTGCAAGCTCAGCAAGGCCAACATGTTCAAGCAACTCATTCTCCATGTCGTCCACAGCTGTCAGTCGCCCTGCCAGTGTGCCCCGCTCTCTGCTGCACTGTGCAGCTCTGCCAGCATCTTGCCACACATCAGGCCTTGCTAATTCCACATCCAATTGTTGGAGCCTGGATACAAGTTCCTTCCACTATCAAATACAACAACCCACACAAAGATTTCAATCTTACAAGCCATTGAGAGCAGAATCACAGAAATCACAGAAATCCCACAAAGAAATTTGTCAAGAACTTTTTCCCCATCCTAAACCTAAAACCCTAAAACCTGCAGTCAAGCTTTTGATACCTACCTGCAGTCGAGCTTTGATGAGCTGAATAGAGCGTGCAATTGCAGCAGCATGGCTTCGCCAATCACTGTCATCTTCCTCATGAATCTGCCACCCTCGTGAAGCAACATCAGCTGCCCCAGACTTCTCGTCTGATCTCCCAGAGGATTCTCCTTCTGAGGGCGACGAAGCAATCGACAATGCCAAGCTTCTGATACCTCTCTGAAACTCGACCTTAGAACTCTGACAGACAGACTGAAGACCTCGACCTATCCTCACAGATGGTGGAACTGAGAGGAGGCCATGATTCTGTTGCGGGCGGTGGTCATCACGCAACTGCAGCTGCTTCCACCTCCTTCTCACGTTGATTTTGACATTGTCTCCACTGAGATCTGAATCCAACAAGTCTTGGTGATTGTGCTGCAACTGAGTTCCGCAAGTACCGAACCACTGCAGTGCTGCTACATGTGCCCTCACATGTGTACACCATCGGCTGCTTGATGAAGAAGCTCCATTTCTTCTGCAGCAGCCTCTAGCAAGCATTGACAACGACGAAAACGCCATTGCCAATGGATTTTCAGGTCTAGGGTGATGCGATTCCGATACCCATCATCTCTAATATCACCACCACAACAACAACCAGCATCAAAACATCATCACAAAAGCTGTAAAAGAATCAAACTGTTCCGCACGACCACCTGCAGCATCAAAACAGCGTCACAAAAGCTATCAAAGAATTAAAATGTTCCGGACCTCCACCACCAGCATCAAAACAACATCATCACAGAAGTTTCAAACATCTTCAAAGAATCAAGACTGATCGGCATCGACACCGGCATCACAACATCAAATCATGAAATCATCGAACTGATTCGCACAGAGATTGACGGTATTCTGCATCTGGAAAACAGTTTGGCTGCATCTTCTTGTGCACCCAACATCACAGAATTGCATCCCCAAGCTCCCCGAAATCTAAAGCCCTTACGCATAAACCCTAAACTCTTCGACAAGAGGCTTAAACCCTAAGTTTTTCGACAAAGGCTTAAACCTTAAAATTTTCCACAAATGATGCGAACCTGCCAAACTTTACACCATGAAAAATACAAAGGGTACACAAAGGAAAGGGAAACAAGATGGTGGAAGAGGACAAAGTTCACAATCCAACGCCAGAAAATGAAAAATGTGCATGATCAGGAGCCAAACTCGAAGGCATCCTTGTTTCTTCAGCTACCTACCATCTGAAGTGGTAATGGCCAATGCGTCCACAAGTGGAGGAAGTTGAGATGTAGCCAACCCCAAAGCTACAGTCCAACTTAAAATAGTAGAGGCTTTGTAACTTTTGGAAAGTAATTGAAACCCTTTGTCTAACAAAATTGGTAATCACGGAAATGTTGATCTTTTGAGCCTTTCATTTTGCACACATTGTTGGCACAAACTTGTGGAAGAATCATCAACTTGTTTATGCAAACAACTAAAGACCTCTATTGTCTACGGGAAGAATTGATCTCTCGAATGGTGATCTTGATGATTTCATTTGTTTGATTGGATTGCCTTTGATGTTGCAAAACCTCATGTTTTAGATGCTTGTGATGGAAGATCTACATGGGTGAGGTCAACAATGATGATGTTTGCGCGAGTGTAAACCCCCATCTTTGAAAGGACAATGTTGATGCAATACCTAGATGTTTGAAGTGTGGAAGTTCAGGAAGAACATGTAACTGTTCGTGAGTTACATGAAAATAACATCTTTTGCAATGGATGCAAATACATCATGAATATCATCTTGTGTATTTGTGTGTTCACTACAATGGGCACAATGTAGAAGATGGATACCCAAAAAGTCAATAAATAAGTGTAGACACATCAAAGGAGGCCTAAGATTGAAGGTTGGGGCAATCCAACTCAAATTCATAAGATAATAAGAAAGTTGTTGATGGCATACAAAACACTAATAGGATGAATCAAGCCATGAATCAAGCTCCCAAACTTGGGCCTAAGCACGAATTGATGTGAGCTTGATGGATAGTAGATGTTCCATCAAAAAGAATGATAGAAGAGGTGTGTTGGTGTAGACATTCTCAAATGTAATCTTGAATTTGATCTATTTGTTTGCCAATGAAATGTTCGAAAGATGGAAAACATTTGAGTGCAATGAGGGGCAAAAGGTCCCAAGTTGTCTTTAACTATTGTTGAAAAAGGAAGTCTTTACAATCAATGTGAACTAAAGTTTTTAATAGAAAAAACAATGTTAATTAACCAAAAACCAAGAGACTAAAGATGAGGCAATTACCACCCAACTCTTTAAGAATGTTGTTAAGGTATTGACAACAATGGAAATGAAACCAAGACCTTTTAGAGAGATGGGAATAGGAGTTTGACAATTAATAAGTCTCCATTGGGACACTCAAAAGACCTTGGACCTATAAGACATCCAAACACACACAATAAAACTTTATTAAAAAATGAAAAGAAAATCCAAAAATTCGAAAGAAAAAGGAAACATCAAGATAAGTATGATGGGTGTTGCACAAAACATTATTGTTAGAATCTTGAATGTTATTTTCACATCACCCATCCTAAGGAGTAAATTGACGTGTTTGAAATCTTTCAATAAATAATAAGCTATTGCAAAATGGAAAACATTGAAAATGGGTGAAGGCAAACAAAGGACCATCAAGGGGGTTGCCTTAATGAGTACCCATAGTTGATAGAATGATAGCAATTTCACTTTTGGGTTATGGTGAATGCAAAATAAAGGTGGTTTTAATATGTAAAAAATGTGAACAAAAGGAAAAAATTGAACAATATCACCTCCAACAACATGTAATTTTTGAAACATCACATTGCACAACAATAAGTTGAATGCAATTGTCATATGCCAATTTGTAAGAACACCCCATCTAAATGGAGATAAGATACATCATATGCCATGAATAATTTCCTCATTTTTTTTGGGTCACAATTTTAAATTGGTGAAAATATGTATAATGAAAATGTATAACACAATTGAAAACATAGTGTGTGACTAAGAATTGAAGATGCAATGTGTGAGTAACAAAGATGACACAATGTTTCTCGCACAATGATTGGACGAGAAAAAAATATTTGATGCAAAAAAAAATAGTTATATATAATAAATTGAGTTTTTTTCAAAATATTTGGAATATATATATAAATAATTGGGTATATTATGTAATTAATATATAATGCCTATTTTTTATTAAAAAAAACATGGGGGAAACAAAACATATTATTTAGAAGCTTTTTGGCGGGAGGATAAAAACTCAAAACTCCACCAATATTTTAAATTGCTTGAAAAGAAGCTAGATACTTGATTATTAAAAAAAAGCTCCTCCAAACTAGAGCTAAAAACACATAAAGTGGAAATAACATAAATTTAATTAATAAGGATGCATGTTTTGGCAGTCATTCTACACTTTGAATAATTCTAAAAAAAGACCCAAATCTCACAATAAATGACAAATTTCATTACTCATATGATAACACAACGTCGATAAAATAAAATTGACACACATGTTGTGTGACATTGGTTAACTTTCTTGCTCTTTTTATACAATTTTCATGGTTGCTCTTAAGCATTTACAATTTTAGTCATAATTTTCTTGTTGTTGGAAGGAAAGCAAACGAAAAAATTGTTTAATTTAACTCCGTTAAAAGCTTGACCATGGTTAGTAGACAAGCCATTCCTAAGACATGCACTATGTATTGATGAATATTCTCACATATAATATGAGAGCAAAGTTGAAATGATTATAAAAAATTGTTAACAAGACATTTTATATGAAAACAATCATGGAAATGCGTGAATACCATTATAGAAAAACCAATGGTTGAAAGGTGGGGAATGCAATTGAATGCTAGCTTGAATGAGTTAGAAAAAACTCAAGGTCTTGATTATGTTTGTAATCTTTTACAAAAAGAAGACAACAAATTAGTTTTAGGGGGAATTTTTTGAAGGTTGGAATGGTTTCAAAAGAAGGTCGGGGGGAGATATGCAACACATGAATATTTGTTTATTTGGCCCAAAACCATGCTTCAATGGAAACACTTATGGGGTGAAGAGTTGAATCAAGTGGAAGTTTGAAATGTGAAATTTGTTGTTCACTCCTTGAACTCCAAAAAAATGTTCATCTTGCAAACTTTCCCAATTTCTTTATGCTCTATTAGTCTTCTTTGAAGTGGTAATATTAAACACCATTGAAAGAATAATGAGAAGAGGTGCCAAGTTGTTACATCCAAGGGTTCTTGACCAACTTGTTCAATGGAAAACATCAAGCCTATTTTACTTCCCAATGTAATGTTGTTGGGATGCAAGAATGTAACCATGGACAAGGAGGATTGATGTGAAAAGCCCTTAGAAGGACATCAAGATGGGTAACCAAGCCCCGAGCCTTGTGCTACTGTATGGGGGGAAGGGTTGGTGGCTAAACCTTTGATCAGATGAATGGGCCATGTGAATTGCCAAGGGTAATGAAAAGGTGGTTTGTATGTTGATAGTGTGCTATATACCCCATATGAAGAATTATCGATCACGTGTTGAGGAAAGCACTTGATGAAAATCCAAACGATTATTTTTTGCCCACAAGATGTTCTCCTATTAACGAATGCAAAGGGCATAAACAATTCACAAATTCGACTCTTGACGAGGTCATGGTGAATTTCCAAAGAAGTTTTTGGAATAAATGTCAAATTCATAATTAACTTTTGATTTCAAGTTGGATAGTTATGAAAATCATGAACAATGTAAAAGCCACAACAAACTACCATTTAACCTTATTTTATATTAGTTTGAAAATATATAGTTGAAGTTTACCTTTGCCCATGAGCGGATAATTTGTTTTAATAAGGGTGAATAGAACATATATGCCAAAACCATGATATATGTGTTCCCATGCTTGGAAATGCATGTGATTATAATAGATCTCCTCAATTCATGGTGACTAACTATTGGATATATTTTCTTTTTGCAATTTGTATTCTATTCATTACATTGATTACCATGGGAAAAAAAAGAAAAAACACTTTTACCCCATGCTCTTGAAAGCCCATTAAAATTGTACTATTGCTTCATTGTAAAATTGATTTGAATATATATCAAAACCATTGGTTGAGTTGATAGTAATTTGGTACATTTTTATAAGATATTTGGAATTTCATTATGTTCATGCCGATTCTTTACTTGTCATTCTTCATTTTGAAAAATGTGCTACTAAGGATTTTTTAACCTTACATTTACACACTCATGAGCATATAATATATGTATCAGGTAAATTATGAAATATTTTATCCCTTACCCTCACCCTACTCCCCACACATTTCCTCAACTCTTCCATAATCCCATTTCCATTTTGAATACACTTGAAGCCAAGATGAAAACAAAAGAATCAAAAGAAAGAACACATACCAACAATGAAACCAAAAGAATCAAAAGAAAGAACACATACCAACAATGAAACCATCAAGGCAAAAAAAAAAACTTTGGTGGTGAGGTGAGAATCGTTCCTGGCTATGAACTTCAACTCAGGTATGACTTGGGGGGGACTTCTATCAAAGTTGGGGAGGGAGGGAGGGCAGGGGGTGCTTCTTACATTGTTTCAGCAACCCACGACTCACGAGTGCTTGGTGGGGTTCAATATTCCTATACATAATATATTTTAAGGGAAGCGTTGCATATCCCAGATTGAAACATTGACATAATACTCTGTGTCATCAGCTAACCTGCAAAGACTTTTCTTTCTAGAAACACACATGACTTGTTTTCACTTCTCCCCTTATGAAGTTGAGCAGTTTTCTGCAGCGGACTAGCTGCTGCTGCTGCTGCTGTCCATCCAATGTGTCTATTGTTTAGGGACTGTGTAAAAAATCTGTGAAGAAAAACTATTTTAAGAGTTATATGATAGCTTCTTACATATCTTGCTGAAAGTGGTGCTCCCAGACTTTGCATGATGTGATGATCTTTGCGCATAAGACAGTGCTGGTAGGCTTTGATATCCTGCTGCTGCTTGCCTAATTTGCGCTACTGCATTCTTCTCTGCACTCCCTTTTACACCTGACCAATTTTGCATCCAGAAATTAATTGAGCTCAGTTTCAGAAGAAATCTGGAAAACTTGTGTTAATATTCTTGTGTGCTAGCTTTGATTCAAAGACCTACACCATACTAATGATGCAAAAATACACAAAGGGTGTCTGTGTGCAATGACATAAATCTCCAGTATACAGCAGATGAATCTGAGACCAATCCACAAAATGAGGTGATTGATGAGCTTGCTTGATCAACTTCCTCATATATGGTAATCAGCCTCATTTTTGGCCTGGTGGGGATTTTTAAGCAGGAGGATTTTGGCAGAGTGTTAGAGAGGAAAGGAGAAAAGCAGTACCAGATGGTGATGGAAGGCGGTGAAACCTAGCAGGTGCTGATCTGGGTAAAGCAGAACTAATGCCAGCTGGGGGAGTCTGCAAGCGAGGTGAGTCCTCATCAAGGCTACTACTAGTGCCAGCCTCTGAGGTTGATGTTTGATCGTGGCTGTGGTGTCCATCCACAGAAGAGAAACATGAGTCTCTGTCTGAGTGTTCATGATCAGCTTCTGCATCTTCACCTCTTGATCGCCCTTGCAAATCACCAAAACAGAGTTAATGAGTTTCTGGCAACAGCATATATCAATAGAAATAAAGGGAGTGTTTATTGTGTAAAAAGGGAGTTCAATGACTAATAGGGGAGTTAACCCACAAAAAACAGGACCTAATCTGGAGACCCAACAGTTCAAAAAATTCTTACTGGAAATTAGAGGAGTATCTCCATAAATCTGGGTGACCAGTTTCGAGACCCTTTCTTCAGTTTCAACTTCCCTCACTGCACCCCCAAAAAAAATGAAGAGAACAACTCCATCAAGAATACAATCATACCGAATACATCTGAACAAGAACAAATTACAAACCAAATCTAGAAAGAAAAACCCCAATTTAAGAATTGGGAGTGTTGAAATAGGAATTTTGATTGCAGAAGCATCCCAAGCAGATCTAAATCCAGCACCATGAGAATCAATTTAAAAGATAGATTATGATGAATGTACATTGTTTGTAGAAACCATTTCTTCCAAGTGAACCGGATCCAACCAATAATGCAGTTGCCATATCCATGTCCCTTCTTGAAGCAAAATCCAAATTCTCAGTATCTAGCAATATTCCTGCCAACTGCCAAGACCCACCGCATCAAATGTCACTATTTTTATGAAGCTGCAAATACATAGAAATGTATACTGAAATACATACATTAGTGCATTTTTAAAGATTAGTGGTAAAAAGGTGCTTTTGCAATTGCAACAGGGATAGCACCAAATACCAAGAGAGTCTTCATGTATCGAGCTTGCAGTAAGAATTGTGCTTCCATTTGTAACTGTTCACCTAGCAGTGTACAGATCGATCCAACCTATAATACAGCACACAGACAAACCCCAATCAGGCATAATTCAAATTCATGTCACTGCAGATTGGGCAACCAAGGAATCTTCTGAAAAAAAAGGAACAACATATAACCAAGCAAAGTGGCACTGACTCCTGAAACTGTCATCTGTGCAGAGCAGGGTCTTGACCTCATTTTTTGTGACTAGTAAATCCTGTCCAATTTCTTCTGTCCTAATGCGTCCTGCTTTCATCAATTTCTCCAACTCAACCTGCAAAATTGTTGGTCAAGAAGTTAGAACTAAGTTTGAAGCCTTTGAAACAGCCCTCTTATCAACTCCAAAAAAAAGTTCACATGTCAAACATTGGTCCCTCTGAAACATTGGTGATGGTGTGAATAATCTTCTCTCCAAGATCCTCCTCTTCCCCTTCATTGAATTCCAGTGAACATGGGCTCCAAACTGTGTTTTATGCACCAATGATGGTGAATATAGGAAGAAAGCAGAAAGCTTGTTTCAGCAGTTGCACTATTGTTGGACTGCTCTTGAAAAATATTGACTGACATTTTTTTTCTTTCTCTTCTCAGGATATGTTTCGCTGAATATGAGGTGTCATTTATATCTGGACATTGAAAACAAAGTCTGCCATTGCAAACGGCTACCCAAGACAGAGAAGAGAAGATAGCAGAATTTGTGCTCAGTTGAAATGAACAGGATCAGAGAAATTGACCTCATCAGAGAACAGTAAAGCACGAGCATCAACTCCACAAGCATCAAACAGCCAGGCTGCATCTTTGTGTTTGTGCATACTCTGTCGTGGGATATTCACAACTGGAACCAGATGCCACTTGTTGGCCTTTGCAGGAGGTGCAGTGCTCTCCATCGACCATGCCATTAAAAGTGCACATACCATGGAGCTCACTTCTGTATGCAGAGAATGAAAGAAAAAGATTAGGGGTAGAACTAGATTATGTTAGTTCCACCACATGCAGTAGAAACTGTGGAAAGTAAATCATGCGAAAAAAACATGAGAGGGACAAAAGAAAAGAATTGATGTACCACATTCTGCACCCGAGTGGATAATGTGGAAGCAATCATGGTTGTCAGCATGCAAGCTGTTTGTGATTCGCTTCTTCTGGCATCGCAGAAACTTGTTGAAAAGTTCAATCTCCCTACACTTGAACAGAAACTTGAGGGGAGATGAACAAAGAGCAGCCACCTCCTCTATAGTTAGCTTCTGCTCAGGTAGCAACAGCGGTGGCATCTGACTTCTTCCCCACTCCAACACACCCATGGACTGACTCATCCGCTTCACAAGTTTGGACTCACTCTCACAGTCCTGAAACACTTCTGCTGTATTCTCCTCTTCTTCTGCCTTTTGTCCTGAATCTTGTTCTTGTGAATCTTTTGAAGACTGGCATACTGATGATGATGACAAGCTGACTTCCACATAGCTTGTTTTACTTGGGTCAGAAGAAGAGAACCTCTCGAGGTTGGAAATTGCCATGATATCATTACCAGCAAGAGGAGGTAGGAGCTGACGTGATGCTGCATCTCTGCCTGAACCCCAAGATGATCCTCTTCTATGCTTTACACCCATGTCTAAACTTGCTGATTTTGTGAGCTGTGGACTAGAAAACCTTACAATCATTTCAGGAAAAGATTTAGATGCGTCATCATGATGTGCGGTCTTTGACGTTGTTGTGGAGAATTCTCTTGAAGCTTGAGAACTCCTAGTATCAACAGTATGGGGATCTGCTGAAAGTACCTTGCTCTGTGACCTAGAGCTCCATTTCCACTTGTTGAAAGGCCAGCGACTAGTATTCTTCTGTTCAGGTTTCACAACTTCTGTTGGATCATTGCATTGGCAACCTTGGATTAGAGAACCACTATGCATGTGATTTCCTTCCATGATCTCATGGTGACTGTCCTCATGTTGATGGTTGCAGGTAAAATCAGTTGTCACAAAACCTGCTTTTGAGACTCCCTTTTTTCCAGAGTCTTTCTTCCCCTTTCTTGCACCACCAAGCCTCAAGCGTTGGAGTAATCGAGAAGCTCGAGACTTGGATTTTCCTCGAGGTGTTGTTGGCAATGATGCTGATGGAACTGTGGCAGAACTCTCCAACTGTGTGTCAAGATGCCTTGGCACTCGCATTGATCCACCTACAATGGGGCTTTCACTTTCTACAGCACACAAAGCTTGTGAATCAAACAAGAGGGAGTTTGCAAGCTTCCTGCCATGCTCACTTGATATTGATGAGGATTTCCACAACCTGATAGCTGAGAGTGTATTCGAATTTCCAGGGAAAACATCTTCCTTTGGAATTGCTGCTGGCTCTAAGTTGGCAAGATGTACAAGAGTGGTTTTTGGTCTGGATCCAGCTTGCTGCCTGTTGATTATACTCCTATCTTCAGAAGGACAAGGAAGAGCCTGTCCAATAGAATGGTTTGGAGATGGTGCATTTGACAAAACAAGGCTTGCTTCATTTACATACTTGATATCAGAACTGGAACCCTGAGTGACATTGAGCTGGATTGCCTTCGCAAACCGGTTCTCAATCCTTGGCAAACGCTCCATGGAATTGCATCGCAACTCATCAATTTGAGCATCATCACCAAGAAGGAAGCGTTGACTCACACTTGAAAGTCCAGCTGTGTGTAATGATGCACATGATGCAGCAGCAGCAGAGAATACATCCCTGTTTGTGGTTGCATCAATATTGTTATTGCAACCAGAAGAAGAAGAAGAAGCCATAACCACTGGCATTCGCTTTGTTCTCCTGCGAGACTCACCAACTTTTGAAAGATGCCGAAGATCAGCAGCAGTCAATGACGGGCCTGGTGCAACTGGCAGCTGTTCTTGAACAGGTTTTGGAAGCTCAGGTGATTTCTTCTCTCCTTCCATCAACACAACAACATTCCATGGATGGTCAAAGCCTGACAAAGATGATGGCTGCTGCTGATCCAACAGAAGAGGCTGCTGCTGATCCAACAGAAGAGGCTGCTGCTGCTGATCTTTGTGACTAGACACTGGCTGCCATGGTAATGTGAAGCCTGTCAATGCAGCGGGGACCTGCACCCATTGTCAATTGAACAAAGCAACCACGTCAGATTGCAAATCTTCTCCACTTTCACAACAATTTCGGAATCTCTTTCTGAGGTCTCTAGAAGCACAGCAGCATGAACAAGAAGAAGAAGAAGAATGAAGAATGAAAAAGCAGTGGTTTTGAAATAACCCAAAACAGTCTCAATCTCCAGTGAGCTTGCAGGAGGCTATGAAATGGCATCAGAGACTCAGCAAATAGGAATTAGGTGTCCTCAGCAAAGAGAGATTGCTCAATCTTTTTTCTCATTCTCTTGATGATGATGATGATTGTTGATGAGCAGCTCCTGATGATGATTTCTTGTGTTTGTTCCACACCCATCTCAAACAGGTTGTTGGTTTTTTTCTGTTGCAGTGTCTGATTGCAATTACAGAGAAGAGACGAAGACAGAAAGTAGTTAGTACCTGATCCATCTTGGAAGCAAGAGTGGAAGTGAGCTCCTTTGCAGAGGAACTGAGGTTGCTACTGAGCTGCACTGCAGAGTTCCACCAACTTGGATCTCTTGATTTCCATGAGAGTGTTCCTCCTGCTCCTGCTGCTACTTCTACTGCACCCATACTGCTGTCTCTCTGTCTGTGTCTCTTTTTGTCCTGCTCTGTTTTGCTGTCAACTCTTGTCTTCCTGTAGATCCGCCACGCACCAACCCTTCAATTCTTTGTCGAGCAGATCATCATTCACTGTAGACTTTCATAGGTTCTGCAGCAGAGTCTCGGACTCCTATGCACAATCTAGGGCTGTTGCTGTGCTTCTCATGGTCCTCCTCCTCCCTGCCCCAAGCTTTCTTTGGGGAAGTTTTGGAGTCTTATTTCAGAGCTGAGACAACAAAAGCTTTTAAGCATCCAGCAAGAAGAAGATTACAGTGAGCTTGCAGGATGGTAAACCGCACTTTGCAAAAAAACACCGTGAGTGCTCAGGAAAGACTTCTCTCTCCTCTGAGAACAACCTTCTAGGGGAAGAAGCTACACGAGGCGGCGGCAGATCGGCTCCTCTTCTTTTTTAGTCGATCCTCCATTGCATTACGACACTTTGTTGTTATCGAGCAGCTTTTATCGTAATCGTTTCTTCAACAAGACGAAAGAAAAGAATGCAGTCTGCTACAGAGTTTGCTGCAAATCCAAGCACCACAATCTTGATCAGAAAAACAACACAAAAAACACACAAATCTCAATCCCACTCTCTCTCTCCCTCTCTCTCCCTCTCTCTCAACACTCCGAAATCTCAATCCAGTTCTCTCTCTCTGCCTGACAGTTTTCCGAAATCCGCTCGCACAAACACACACGGAAGTGTATTCTCCGGCTAAAATTACCTGAAAGAAGATATATATAGCAGCTCCAAAGAAACGGCTCCTTCCGCAAAACAAGGGGAAATCTGATGACGAAGGAGAACCACAATAGGAAGAAGAACAAGAACAAGAAGAATCTGCAGAAACTCGGGGATAGGATTCGGAGCTCTCTCTCTCTCTCTCTCTCTGGCGTACAACAGTGAAACTATTCAACAGTCTACTCGGAAAGACAAAAGAAGAACTCCGCAAGAAAGAAAGGAAGCGACAAATGCTTCAATGCGCATGGGAGGGGAGAGAAGGAGAATGCGATTGATTTGATTTGTGGAGTGTGTTGTTTTCGTTGTGTCTGTTAGACAGTGCTTGTGGAAAACTCATCTGCTGCATCTTCTTCTTCTTCTTCTTCCTCACCAAACAACTCAGAGAAAACTAACGAACACTAGCAAGCTCATCATCAGTTACCAAAACCAGAACCACGAAACTCTAAGGCAAAAAAGAAAAAGAAAACAACAACAACAACAACAATAACAACAATAGCACCTCTGTAATCAGTTGTCTCTATTCCTTCTCCTTTTCCCCATTGATGGCATTCAAACAAAAAATAAAATTCAGCTACATAGTAGCAGCAGCAGTAGTAATAGAGCAACCAAAAATGAAGCTCTGATAATGAAGAAACCAGAAGAAAAAGCAATCAGAAGAAGAAGGACAAACAACGACAACAACTACAACAATCTTCTTCTTATTCTTCGTCTTCAACAACAAACAATATTGTTTGTTGTTGTTGTTGTTCTTCTACAACAACAATAGTCTAGTTCTTGTTCTCCTTCAACAACAAACAATATTGTTGTTGTTGTTGTTCTTCTTCTTCTTCTACTACAACAACAATAGTCTAGTTCTTGTTCTCCTTCAACAACAACAATAAAACAACAATCTACTACTATTACTACTACTACTTCTTCAACAACAACAATCTTCTTCCACTTCAACAACAACAATCTTCTTCTACTTCAACAACAACAACAACAATAATTAAATAAGTCTTCTTCTTCTTCTTCTTCTTCTTCTTCAACAACAACAACAAAAACAATAATCTATCTTGTTAATACAGACTAAGAATAAATACACAAAATAATATAACAACAAGAGAAGAGAAGAGAAGAGAAGAGAAGAGAAAACAACACCCTCAGCACCAGCGGCTACCATCCCCCGCAAGTGTGTGTTTTTAAATAATAATAATAATAATAATAATAAGTATTATTATTATTATTATTAATTTAAAAAACTGAGTGTAGATATTGTCAGGGGCAAGGTTCCCCCCTTAAAAATATTAACATATAATTTCATATACATGTTAATATGGGATTTTAAAATTATTAGTTTTTTTGATACCATGCTAATGTGCAATCACAAAAATTAAATTAAATTTTATCAAATAAATAATTTGATACGTGTGTAATGACATCAGTGTGTCAGTTGCAAAGCTGCAATAAAACATTTCAGGTGGGTTAGATAGAGAGGAAAAAAAAAGAACAACTTTTTTTCTTTTTTGGGGGGGAGTGGGGGGGAGAGAAAAATGGGTTTTTGTTGAAAAATCTTGCCCATACAAAAAAAACAATTATGACTAACATATATGCAAGAGGGGGGGGACAAAGAAAAAAGAGGAAAAAAAAA
>Ga0116227_10005752_pt1 | contig 25796 bp, 24 predicted proteins | sample S1TSphgellanicum_FD_89693 | JGI IMG/M metagenome (GOLD analysis project Ga0116227, IMG submission 89693) | Host-associated microbial communities from peat moss isolated from Minnesota, USA - S1T2_Fb - Sphagnum magellanicum MG | ecosystem: Host-associated > Plants > Peat moss > Unclassified...
AATGGATTCCTTGAAACCCTATTAAAATCTTGTATGGCGTAAAAGTAGAAATAGAAGTTTTGAAAGTATAAGTTGAGCAAACGTTATATTTAGAAACTATAAGTTGAGCAAATAGTTTCAACATGAGCGCTCATAAATACGTAGCTTTGTACTGGCAGTCAGAAATGTCCGAGACTTGCGTACTAGGGAGGAGCGTTATATTTTCCTTTTGTCAGCATAAATTGGTTCTTGGCAACTTTTGGTGATCAACACACAAAAGGGTTTTAAGGCAGAAGGCAGAGGGCAGAAGGCAGAGGGCAGAAGGCAGAAGGAGGAAGAAGGAAGAAGGAAAAAGGATATAATTAAATTACTAACTTCAAACTTCCGACTTCAAACTTATGACAACAACAGCCAGTGTGGGCGATAAAGTAGTATGTCAATTATTACCTGGTAAGGCTCTTTTTCAACTTGAAAATTGCCAATTGGACGAAGGAACTCATCAAATTACTTTAATAGCCTCCTCAACAAAAACTAGCGCTGAGTGTCCACTCTGTCAACAGCTAACCCCGATGAGTTCATAGTCGTTACGAGCGCAAATTAACTGATTTACCGTGGGCAGATTACAGGATTACTTTACAGTTGGGGGTACAGAAGTTTTTTTGCATCAACGCACTATGTAAAAGGCGTATTTTCACAGAAAGATTAGGCAGTGTGATCGCACCTTGGGCACGAAAGACGAAAAGATTAGCTGAAAAATTGACGGCTATTGGTCTATCGTTGGGTGGTAACGCAGGGGTTTATTTGAGCAAAAAGTTAGGTTTTGTCGTGAGCCGAAATACGTTGCTGCAAATGGTACGTAGAATACCCTTGCCCCCGGTGATAACGCCAGTAACTCTTGGGGTAGATGATTTCGCTTTTCGTAAGCATCACACCTATGGCACGATACTAGTTGATCTGGAGCAAAGCCGACCAATTGCTTTACTTAAAGATCGCGAATCCGAAACCTTTTTTACCGGACGTCGCCAACGTAGTGACCAAGGTCTCAGTCTTCTGAACCCTTATCATGATTACCTCCTCAGTCGCTGGAATAGTGGCTACTACAATACCCAAGGACTATTTGAAGAAATTCAACAGGCAGGTTATACCGGCAGTTATGCCACGGTCGTTCGGTTTACTCGTTATCTGAAAAGCTTGCCCGGATTTGAACGAGGAAAAAGTTCAACTCTAGACACTTTCCCTAGGGTTAGATCTTCTTCCCAACGTGCTCTCACCCCCAGTCGAGTCACGGCTTTTGTCTTGCGACGACCGGAATTAACAAAGCCTTATGAGCGTGAAGTGCTCGCTCGACTACAAACAGCCCATTCGGATTTGGAGTCAGCCATTGAGCTAGCTCAACAGGAAAGCATCTGTTGTGCGTCAACGCCTGCCATCAGAGCTCGATACCTGGTTAGATAAAGCTAAAAACAGCTCGGTTTCTTTGCTGCGCCGTTTTGCTCTCGGTAAGAAGTCTGACTACGATGCTGTCAGGGCGGGAGTAACGCTTTTGACGAGTAACGGTCCGGTTGAAGGACACATCAACCGTTTGAAGATGATCAAGCGCCAAATGTTTGGCCGCGCCGGACTTGATTTGTTAACTCGACGATTTTTATTGACCACCGCAAAGGTATAATTCTTCATACTTCAAACTTATTTGACTCCACCTTCAAACTTTACTTATGAGTTACAGAAATCAGTTTATTTGGCAACGAGCAGTTCAGATTGCTATTAATTGCTATAAATTTACGCGTCTATTTCCTAAATCTGAATTGTATGGTTTGACAAGTCTTATACGACGTTCATCTGTATCGGTAGCATCCAATATTGCTGAAGGTTATGGTAGACGTTCAAAACAAGAGTACATACAGTTTTTACATATTGCATTAGGCTCTTTGAGAGAGCTTGATACACAATTAATAATTGCTAAGGAAGTTGATTTAGCAGAGATTGAGCTTTTCACTCCCATCCTTAATGAAGTTGAGGAAATGCAAAGTATATTAGTTGCGACTTTAAACAAGCTAAAAGATTGAAATTCTACTTCTTCCTTCTTCCTTCTTCCTTCTTCCTCCTTCTGCCTTCTGCCCTCTGCCTTCTGCCTTAAAACCCTTTTGTGTGTTGATCACCAAAAGTTGCCAAGAACCCATAAATTGAGCAAGTCGTTTTGTAAGCATGAAGTGAGCAAGTTGCTCATCTTATGATTACAGTTACATCAGACCCAGAAATATTAATTTGGTGTGAGACTTACGAAGCTATTTTAGGGTTCAATCTCTCGTCTGGCACCCTACCCCTTCAAAATCAACTCAGCCATCGCCTCCTGTAAATCTTTCGTAAAATCAGCAACGGCTTGCCTTCCACCTTGACGACTCGCCTGATAAGCTGAAAATCGTTCAGAAATAGATATCGGCTCACCCACAGTTATTTTTACCCGTTGCTGACCAAGAGTTGGACGAGAACTCAAGGGGTTACTACCCTTAATCTTATTTACCACATCCCATACATGTAAAGTCGTCTGAGCAAACCGTTCTGCCGTCGGTTTTTCTTGCACATACTTGCCCGTGACTGCAACCAAACTTTCTACCAGCCGCATATGCCACATCCGCAAAGAAGCTTCTTCAGCAATCCGATCGCCTAAAGCCCTTTCCAAAGGAGACAGTGCCTTAATATCCTTAAAGTCTTCTCTATAAATATAATTCCAGCCAGCCTGTTCTACCCGACGACACCGATCATTGAAATTTCCCTTTGGCTGCAAGTCAAAATACTGCTCTGCAACTTGTAACACTATATTCAACAAAACCTGAAGACGCGTCGCTAAAATTTCGTTAACATCATTTTCTTGCCCTTCTGTAATCTCAGCCTGTGGTAATTTTTGATGATAGAACCGCGTGTAAAACTGTTCCATTAACGACAGCAAATGTTCGCCCAAACGCAACAACCGTGGGTAGAGGAGGTGGGGAGTTAAAATATCAGATGAATCTGTTGGTTCATATACAGGCAAACCACTAGCGGCTTCCAACTCACCTAAAAGACTGGCGATCGCTCTCCAAGGAGCTTCGACGTAATTGTATTGAATCCCAACTGGTACAATAAAAACCTGCTCATCACGTCCAGCCTTGTACAAATCTTCAGCACACCAAAAGCCCAACTGCGCGATCCCCGGTTCTAGGGGGTTGACAATTTCCCCTAGACCATTAGTCGCACCCTCTGGCGCCGCAGCTATTGGGAAACGCCCATTGGCAAACAAGTCACGTGCAGAACGCAGCCCTGTCCAGTCTGCCTTACCCCGCTGAATGGGCGTCCCACCCAAACGAGAAGCAATCCAGCCAACATAGGAGCCTGCCCATAGTGGAATTCCGCGATCATAGATAAAATGGGCATGAATTGGATACTGTAACGAAACGCCCTTGCGGCGTGCAACATGAGGCAGAATATGGGAAAGCAAGTAGCCCAGACAGAGTGGATCTTCCACCTGGGGATGGCGAAATGCGAGCAAAAAGCGAATTTTTCCCTCATGAAACTGGCGATAGAGATCTACCAAAACCTCCACGTTATCGGCTTCAATCTGGCCAATTGCTGTCTTCCATCTGATCCACCTAGGTAGTAACAACTGGAAGACTCTGAGAAACAAGGGGTTGAGTGCTGGTGGAATAAATTCTAGGGGTGGCAAAGCTCTATATATAACGTTAGGCAAAGTAATTTTCTCCTAAGGTTGCGATTGACATTTTAAACTTAACTTAACCGAAATCGAGATTAGCGAATCTGGAAAGGAAACAAACGATGCGATTGTCACAAATGTTATTCTTCACACTGAGGAATGATCCAGCAGATGCTGAAATTCCCAGTCATAAACTACTTATCCGCGCAGGTTACATTCGTCGCATCGGTAGTGGTGTATACGCATATCTCCCCCTCATGTGGCGGGTACTGCAAAAGGTCTCTCAAATTGTGCGGGAAGAAATGAATGCTACGGGTGCACAAGAATGTCTCTTACCCCAATTACAACCCGCAGAATTATGGAAAGAGTCTGGACGCTGGGACACCTACACAAAAGCTGAAGGTATTATGTTCGCACTCATTGACCGCCGCGAGCAAGAATTAGCACTCGGACCAACTCACGAGGAAGTGATCACAACGATCGCTCGTGATATGATTCGTTCCTACCGCCAGTTGCCGCTGAATCTCTACCAAATTCAAACCAAGTTCCGTGATGAAATCCGTCCCCGCTTTGGTCTCATGCGCGGACGCGAATTTATCATGAAGGATGCTTATTCCTTCAATGCGGATGAAGAAAGCTTGAAAAAAACCTATCAGGATATGCATCAAGCCTACAGCAATATACTGCAGCGAAGCGGTGTGGCTTTTCGTGCTGTCCAAGCTGATTCTGGTGCAATTGGCGGTTCTGGTTCCCAAGAATTTATGGTGCTAGCGGAAGCTGGCGAAGATGAAGTCCTCTACACAGAAGATGGACAGTACGCTGCCAATGTGGAAAAAGCCGTCTCCTTACCAATTGACGCTGAACCCTCACCGTTTTCAACTCATGAAAAACGGGAAACGCCAGGGACGGATACCATAGAGAAACTTTGCCAGTTCCTGAAATGTTCCCCTACCCAAGTAGTGAAAACCGTCCTCTACCAAGCTGTTTATGACGATGGCACTACAGTCCTGGTGTTGGTCAGCATCCGAGGCGATCAGGACGTTAATGACGTGAAATTGCAAAATGCTCTTGTAGGCACAGGGGTGATCGCGTCTCTAGGCACAAACGCAAAAACCCTCTTAAGCTTAACTGTACCCAGTGCAGAAGCACAGGAAAATTGGGCGGCTAAGCCTTTACCCTTAGGCTATATTGCTCCTGATATTGGAGATGAGTATATTGCTGTTGGTAAGCAGATTCATCCCAAGTTTTTGCGATTGGTAGATCAGACAGCCGTTGATTTAAAGAACTTTGTCACAGGCGCAAATGAATCTGGCTATCATGTCGTTGGGAGCAATTGGAGCCAGCAACTTCAACTACCAAGTATTACAGTAGATGTACGTAAGGCAAGACCAGGCGATCGCGCTATTCACAATCTCCAGCAAACTTTAAAAAGTGCCCGTGGAATTGAAGTAGGACACATTTTTCAATTAGGCACTAAGTATTCCCAAGCAATGGGAGCAACTTACACCAACGAACAGGGTGAAGAAAAACCCCTAATTATGGGTTGTTATGGTTTGGGTGTGTCTCGCCTCGCCCAAGCTGCTGTAGAACAATCTTACGACCAAGATGGAATTATTTGGCCTGTAGCGATCGCACCTTATCATGCAATTGTTACAATTCCTAACATTAACGACGCTCAACAAGTGAAAATCGCCGAAAAACTCTATACAGAACTTAATCAAGCGGGAATTGAAACCTTAGTTGATGATCGCAACGAACGCGCAGGAGTTAAATTCAAAGATGCGGATTTGATTGGCATCCCTTACAGGATAGTCACAGGACGGGCGATCACCAACGGCAAAGTGGAAGTCGTCGAACGGCAAAACCGTAAATCTCAGGAAATTCCTATTACTGAGGTTGTATCTACTTTAAAGCAATGGATTGCTAATTGTTAGTTGACCACTTCATATGGAATTCTTCACAATTCTTCTATCTGGGTTACTGGGGTTAATTTCCCCTGTGGGAGTGGTGATTGATCGTACTGCTGAAAGGACAATCCGCTCCCAGTTTGCTAAAGTAGGAAAATTAGAAGTGCGAGTTGATAATTGCCCCTCTTACCAGGTACTGCAAGGAAAGGTGGAAAGAGTGCGGATTGCGGGACGTTCTTTGCAGTTAAAACGGCAAGATGTTCGCATCGCACTTTTTGAATTGGAAACTGACGCAATTGAGTTAGAACTGTCTAGTTTGAAACATAAACGACCTAAATTAAAACGACCTTTACAAGCCGGTGTACGTTTAGTTTTAACTCAGCAGGATGTCAACAAACTTTTACAATCACCGCAATTAATAGCTAGGTTGCGAAAGTTAAATATTGACTCAGTGAGTCCCCCAAATACAAAGACTAGTTCTGGATACAATTTTATCCATCCACAAGTGAATTTTTTAGCCGATAACCACCTATTATTCCGGGTAGGATTACAGGAGGGTAACGGCAAACCACTGTTGATTAGAGTGGAATCAGGACTGAGTGTAGTAAGAGGGAGACATATCCAGTTAGTTAGCCCAGTTATAGCAGTGGACGGAGAAGAGGTTCCACCTCAACTTGTGAATGTAATTTTAAATAACCTCAACAAACAATTAGATTTAGGTAATTTAGAAGGTGACGGACTACAGGTGAGAATTCTAAAATTAGAAATGAAACCAACAGAATTAGAGATTGCAGCATTTTTTAGAATAGAGCCATCCTCTAGGTTTTTGGAAACTCGACGCTTGTAAGCATCGTCCTTAGCCAGACTTCTCCTCAGGAAAATACTATCTCACTCAGCCTTAAGGAAGCTTGTTAACATGAAACAACAGCAAGGATCTAAGCGTATTTCTTCAGGTGCTATTGCGGCTGTCTCGGCAGCAGTTGTTGCGGTAGGTGGCGGTGTGGCTTGGTTGACTTGGAACTCCACCCATTCTTCTGTAACGCCAAATCAGTCGGGATCAACAATAACCTCAACCCCGCAAATATCACAACCACCGACAACGCAGTCAACCCCACTTAAAAATGAGCAAACAACTCAAATATATCGGCTGAAAGATACTGGCAAAAATTTAGAGTTAGTTCCCCAAGAAGTTCAAGTTCAAGTAGAGGGTGACAAGCCCAACCAAGTTTTAGAGGCTGCTTTCCAAACTTTGTTAACTCACCCTACCGATGGAACTAATTCCAGCACCATCCCCAAAGGAACCAAACTCCTGAGTCTAAACGTGGGAAACGATGGGATCTATGTTAATTTATCTGAAGAATTTACCACAGGAGGCGGCAGTAGCTCAATGATGGGTCGTATAGGACAGGTTCTCTACACTGCCACCAGCCAAGATCCCAATGCCAAGGTATACATTGAGGTAAACGGGAAAAAGTTGGATGCTTTGGGTGGTGAAGGTTTGGAGTTGGAACAGCCACTCACTCGTGACAGCTTTAAGAAAAACTATCAGCTTTAGTCAACAGAAGTGGGGAACTCGGGGCCCCCAAAGAGTGATTAGGGGCAATGGGGAGTTAAGAATTAAAACTCATAACTCATAACTCCTCACTCCTCACCTAACAAGGCAAAAGTAAAAAGTAAAAAGAAAGAGGAATAAAATTGGTTTGATGCCCCTAAATTTATTTATGGGGATTCTCTTTTTACTTTTTACTTTTTAATCTTAAGTTGCCCAAGCTACTTAGTATTCAGAACCCGAAAGTTACGCGCTTGCTGTTCTAATCTGTAGGCAAGGCGATCGCACACCCGATTGCACAATTCAAAAATCATTTCATCTTCGACTCGGTAGTAGGCGCACGTGCCTTCGCTGCGGCGGCTGAGAATTCCCGCTTGCCACATTACCTTTAGGTGCTTTGACACATTTGCCTGAGAAGTTTGAGTTGCCTCTACCAACTCTTGCACACATTTTTCTTCATCCCTCAGTAGATGCAACAGACGCAGACGCATAGGTTCACTTAGCAAGCTGAAGTATTCAGCTACTTGTTGCACAACTTCTGACGGTACAGGCAACGCTTGTTTCATCAGGTTTGACCCGCAAAAAAGGAACTAGAGTTTTAACAATGACACATTCGATATATAGATTAATACTTAATCAGGGTTTATGCGCATTAAAGGTTGACCATATTCTACAGGTTCGCCATTTTGTACGAGAATTTCCATGACTTGTCCTGATACTTCGGTTTCGATCTCATTCATCAGCTTCATGGCTTCGATGATACAGACAGTTTGATTGCGGCGCACACGATCGCCCACTTCCACGAATGGCGGTTCACTCGGAGCCGGGGCGCGATAAAATGTTCCCACCATTGGGGAAGGCACGTCAACCAGTCTCTGTTCAAGCGTCGGTGGGGTGGTTACTGGCAACGGCACATTCCCAACCACAGGATGATTTTCCAAGCCTCCACTCGTTACGGTTTGTGTCGGAGGTGATACCTCTGGGGGTGCAGAGGGTGAAATAGGTGGTAAAGCTGAACTACTCACATTAGCAAACCCCCCTTGCCCAGGCAATATCTTACGTACTGCTAGTTCAAAGTCACCACTTTTAAGTGTGACTTCGGCAAAGTCTGTTTGGGAAATAGTTACAAGCAGTTGGCGGATTTCATTAAAGTCCAGTGACACAGCTAAAGTTTCCTCATAAAATCAGGTAGTAGATAGACTCAAGAATAAATAGCGAGGCAGAGATATAAATCCTTGTTAAGCATAAAAATCGGGATTTGCATCTCTATCTCTGTTGACAACAAAATTACTCCCTTCCTTGATACGTATCATTACGGGTGTCTATACGGATGCGTTCTCCTTGGGAAATAAACAAAGGAACCATCACTGTTGCGCCAGTTTCCACAACTGCAGGCTTAGTACCACCTGTAGCAGTGTCACCTTTTACACCTGGGTCGGTTTGCACCACTTGCAAGGTTACAGAGTTGGGCAATTCCACCTCTATGACTTGTTCGTCCCAGCGAACGACGTTGACTTCCATACCTTCTTTGAGGTATTTTACGCGATCTCCAATCTGAACCGCGCTCAATCTGCCTTCTTCGTAGGTTTCCATATCCATAAAGACGTACTCTTCGCCTTCTTTATAGGTATGCTGCATCGTACTTTTTTCTAGGTTGGCTTGCGGCACCGTTTCCCCAGCCCGGAACGTTCTCTCCACTACACTCCCATTTTGGGCATTTTTTAGTTTTGTTCGGACAAAGGCGGAACCTTTTCCTGGCTTGACGTGGAGGAATTCCACAACTCGCCATACAGATCCATCTAAGACAATTGAAACACCAGGTCGAAAGTCGTTACTGGAAATCATGAAGTTTTCATATTTGGAAGACAATCGGCATTTATTGTACCCCTCAAGAGGAGAAATTAGTCATTAATAGTAGAGGGGGTTTAATTTGTTAATCTGTATCGTGACACGATATCTTGTTAAAATGGCCCTGAATAATGGCATTGGGCATTGGGGTACTAGTTACTTGAGAACGCATTAACTGCTACGGGTGAAAAATATAGCAGCAATGATAATTAAACCTAAAAGCGCCAAAGGTACCCAAAGATTAGGTAGATCCAACAGATCCATCACAATTCCCGGACATCATTACTAGCAACTATAATATTGACAAATCGAAAAATATGTATAACCCGGATTTCTCACTCATATTTCAACAATAAGCCTGAGATGCCCATACAGTCTGGACTTGAGATAAAATACCACCATCCATGCTGCTATGATTTGTACGCTCGTCTAAAACCCGTAAAATCTATGCAGGATAAAGGTTTGGTAATAGTGATCGCAAGGCTTGTGAGAAATCCGGGATAACTAGGCTAAAATCCTAGCTTTAGATAAAATTTGAGCATATTTTCTAGGACTTACGCACTGTACAAACGAATCATCTTGTGCATTAACGAAGATACGTCGTTTCAGGCTTTGATCAATCATCCTTGATTAGCCGCTAAACTCAGAGAGTTGAACATTGATCCAGATGACCTTAAATGATAAGCAAAGATACTGTCGAGCATGATGTCTGGGCGAAGAGCTTGATATTTGTCCTATCGCTGTGGCTAGGCAGCCGAATACTCATCGTCATCGCCATGCTGTTGATTGCTCCGGCAATATCGTCTTCTCATCCAGTAAACGCTTGGGGTTGGGAGGCTTTTGCTCGGTGGGACGGTGTCTGGTATCAGCGGATCGCAACGAGTGGTTATGAGTACGCCAGGGATCATCAACCACATTCCGTAGCCTTTTTCCCCATGTTTCCGTTAATCAGTAAGGCAGTGATGGCACTGGGGTTACCGTTTGCCATTGCTGGAACTTTGGTCAACAATTTAGCGTTTTTGGGGACGTTAATTGTTGTATATAGTTGGGTTGTTCAGCGGCATGGGTTTGAGGTAGCACGATGGACGGTAGCATATCTAGTTTGGTGTCCTCTGTCACTGTACGGAACGGTTACTTACACTGAGGGGTTGTTTTTACTGTTGAGTACCCTGTCTTTACGATCCTTCGACAAAGGTCAGCACATTTGGGCAGCTTTCTGGGGTGCTTTGACAACAGCGACCCGAATCCCTGGGGTGATGCTCATCCCAACGTTTCTATTTTTAGCCTATAAAGAGCGTCGGTCTGCGATCGCCTACATCACCGCAGTAACAACAAGTATCGGATTTCTGCTATACAGCGGATATTGCACGATTCAGTTAGGCGATCCGTTGGCTTTTCTCCATACCCAAGCTGGCTTTGGACACCGTTCTACGGTAGGGTTTGACTGGCAGCATTGGGGACTCAATTTTTTAATTGGGATACTCGGTCCGATTAATTGGGAGAGTTGGTCACTAAAAAATCCGTTTCATCCAATTCAGTTCGCTGTGATTTGTACTCTCAGTTACTTGCTGTGGCGATATCGGTCTCGACTCAGCCGTATTGCCATCACCTGGATTAGTTTTGTACTGCTGGTTTGGCTGTGGCTGTTATGGGGGGACGGTTTTGTGAAAACCTATATGGTTTTTGGTGGTGGTTACCTCTTATGGTATTTTCGCCACGAACTTCGTCCTGTTGTAGTCACTTACGGCGTTTTTGCCTTATGGCTAGTTTTGTTCTCTGGTAGCATTGTCGCCAACGAACGCTTTGCCTTTGGGATTGTATCCTTGGCGATCGCAATGGGGATGTTACTGTCTCGCTTTCAGCGCTGGGGGTTGCCAACACTCGTCTATTTCGCAATTGTACTTGCCAGCTTTGCTATTCGGTTTTCTCGCAATATTTGGGTAGCTTAGCTAATCTCCTCAAAGAGCGCTCAAAACATGGTGTTTTCGTGAGGATAGAAAAAACTTGGCATTATATCATTTTCGCTTAATGACTTTAGGACAGAAATTTTGAATTCAAAAAACTGTCAACCTTTGTAGAGACGTTGCATGCAGCGTCTCTACAAACTTTTACGATCATGGACGGTAGACACGATAGTTGATATTGGGGAAGATATTGTCCATTATCTCGACTTTCTCTAACCAACCACTATCAATTTTGCCGATTTTAATATCTTCGTAGAGCTTGTTGAAGCGCATGAGATGCGATCGCGTGCGTCTAACTGCATAGGGTACCATCGTTCCTGTCCGCATAATAAATGCCCAGTCAGAAGATTGAGCTAACAGCAATTCCCGCGCCGCTAGGTTGAGTGCTCTCGATTCCAATTCATCTGTTGTTTCCAGATGCGATATTTCAATCATGCGCTCTGCTGCTTTATGCAAATGCGGGTAAACCCACGCATTTGTTTCGTTCAACCAATACTCATGAAACCCTTTGTAACCCCAACTAGATTGAGAAGGACGGCAAACTTGCTGAGTCGGATGTGCCTGCAAATAATCTGCTAGATGTGTCATTGCATAGGTATTTTGGTCATACCGGGATTTGCGGAACAGGTAATCGATAAACCAAGGGCCTTCATACCACCAATGCCCAAATAACTCTGCATCGTAGGGGGAAACAATTATTGGTGGACGCTGCATGATTCCCGAGAGATGCTCCACTTGCTGTTCCCTATTATACATAAAGTTAGCAGCGTGTTCAGCAGTTTTTTCCCTCGCCCAATAAGGATCGTAGAGAGCCTTGTCTCCTAGTCCTAAGCCACGACCAGTAATTTTGTGATACTTAATCCCCGTATTTTTCCGCTGACCGTTGGGCATGATGTAGGGCTTGATATACTCATATTCTGCTTCCCATCCCAAGTCTTTGTAAAATTCGCGGTATTCTGGTGCACCAGGATACCCTACCTCAGAAGACCACACTTGTTGGGAAGATTCATGATCTCGACCAAAGACAGCAACGCCAGTTTCTGTAAAAATTGGGGCATAGGTGCCAAAACGGGGACGAGGACGAGCGTAAAGGATGCCGTGTCCATCAGTGAGGAAGTAGCGCAAACCAGCATCGGCTAACATCCGCTCTAGACCTTCATAATAGGCGCATTCGGGCAACCAAATGCCCTTTGGCGGGCGACCAAAGCTTTCCTCGTAGTGTTCGCAAGCTACCTGAATTTGTGCCCATACAGCTTGCGGATACATTTTCATCAGAGGCAAGTAGCCGTGGGTAGCACCGCATGTGATTATTTCCAGGTTATTAGTCTCTTGGAACTGTTGAAAAGCTGTTACTAAGTCACCCTTGTAGCGTTCCCAAAGTTCTCGCGTTGCCTTGAACTCGGTGGCGTAATGCTCGGCTAAATAGCGGATATGACCGTTGTTTACATTATGCTCAACTTCTTTTTCTATAAGTTCTTCCAGTTTGGCTAAGTGGTCATCGTAGCGTTCTTGCAACAGGGTGTCGCGGAGCATAGACACAAGGGGTGGTGTCAAGCTCATCGTGATTTTAAAATCAACACCGTCTCGCTTTAAGCCTTCAAATACTCGCAGCAAGGGAATGTAAGTTTCGGTGATGGCTTCATAGAGCCATTCTTCTTCTAGTACATAGTCACTTTCTGGGTGACGGACGAAGGGCAGGTGTGCGTGGAGTACAAGCGCGACGTAACCGTTAGCCATAATAATTTCGGGATGGTACGTGTAGGTTGAAGGTCGAGAGGGTTTGGTAGAAGTTAAGGATATTTTAAGACTTTATGGCGAGCGTTACAAAAATGGGGTGTGGGGGGTAGGGTGTGGGGTGTCGGGTTTTTAAGCAAAAAAGCGTTGAACCTGAGCGCTAAAACCTGGCAATAGCGGTGAAGTGATTTTGTCATTTGGTAGCAAAGTTGACATCAATCTTAGTTGAGCATCTTCTCGGCGATAAACTTCTACCTGCTGCAAACGCCAATCTGCAATCCAATATTCCTGAACTCCTTTTGAAGAGTATAATTTCAGTTTAGCTTCTCGATCTCTACGCTCATTTGTGACTCCTGGTGAAAGAACCTCTACAATGAACTCTGGTGCTCCCGTCAAATGTCCTTCTTCATCCAGTAATAGGGCTAACCGCTCATTAGAGATCCAGACCACGTCGGGAATAACATTATCAGCATCTGTAAAGATGATGCCAGGAGTTTGACGAGCTTCCCCCAATCCGCAAATTCGAGACCAAATTTGTAACTCCAGAAAGATGTTACCCGCAGTCCCTTGATGCGCCCAGTGAGGTGCCCTGGTCACAAATAGTTCTCCGTCAATAATCTCATAGCGCTTCCACTCGTCAGCCGTTAGTAATTCTAAGTCGGAGGTTGTCCAATGGACTTTCTCAGAAGTTATTTGGTTCATAGCACCACTCTCCCACAGGTGGATTGGGTTGATCTGGAAAAATAGTATTGTTATATAGGAATCCTAAATTATTCATGAAAAATTTTAAGTAGTGTAGGGTGGGCACTGCCCACCCAGCCCTTTCAATGCGAACAGATGTACTACTTGATCGAAGGCTGAAACGCGCTCCTAGACTCTTCGCCAAAAATCATGGCTCTAAGTCATCCATCAAGCCTGAAGCGATACGGCTTAAGCCGTTGCCTTCGGCATCGCAATCTCAAAGATGGTCAAAATATTAACCCTTTAGTTGAGTATTTTATGGAAGAAAATCCCGTAAGGACGATAGCACAAGGATTAATAGAGGAGCCCAAATTCTAGTACATTTGTTCGCGTTGAAAGGGCTGGCAGTGCCCACCCTACGTATATTTTAAAAATAAAATATGATTCTTAATATAGTTCGACTGGGAAATTAGGGAAAATACATCTCATCAGTGGTTCAAACAATTTTTGGAATTACCAAATGGTATTCCTTCCCACGATACATTCGCAGGGGTTCTTACTCAGATTAATTCCCATTCATTTCAAGAATGTTTCATGATGATTCCTCGCTTTCCTGATATAACTCCTGAAGTGACTGCTGTTGAGTTTTACGAGACACACGGCGATATTTTTTACTCTCCAGCTTTGGTTCGTACTGATTCTGCCCTTTACCTTTAGTTTTTAGCTTGATGGTAGATTCGGGATCTGCTTGTTGGTTAAGTTTAGTTTGACGTGCGATCGCCTCCTCCAGAAAGTCTAAGTAATGGGGATAACGCTCCCAGTCTCCGCGCACTACACACTCAGGCTCATCTCGATGTAGACAATTACTAAAGCGACAGATCGCAACCGCTAAGCGTTCCCTTGCTTCTGCAAAATAATGTACTAATTCTTCAGGAGTACAGTCCAGATCAGGCTGATTAAAACCGGGAGTATCTGCTAGTAAACCACCGCTAGGCAATTCAAATAATTCTACGTGGCGAGTGGTGTGGCGACCCTTTGCTAATTTGCCAGAAATCTCTCCCACTCGTAAGTGAGCAGTAGGAATCAGTGCATTAATTAAACTAGACTTACCAACTCCCGAAGGTCCAGCAACGACCGTAATCTTGTCTTGAAAAAGGCTTGCTGCTTGGTCAATATTTATGCCTTTGTTCACACTAATAAATATTGGTTGGTAGCCCCAATTTATGAGGCGATTACTAATTTCTATCTGCTGTTGTGTGGTGATTAAATCACTTTTATTTAGGCATAAAATTACATCTAAATATGTGGACTCAGCCTTAACTAAAAAGTGACTCAGCTGGTAGGGTTCTAGAGGCGGGTCGGCAACAGCAAATACTAGCAGGATTTGATTAACATTAGCTATCGCCGGACGATCCAACTGACTTTGACGAGGTAGTACATCGGCGATCGCTCCCCGTCCACCAGCCCAATCTGGTTCTTCTACGACCACGCGATCGCCCACTATCACTTGTTGTCCAATTTTTTTTAAGCGCGTTCTGCGCGTACAAAGAAGGAGGGGAGGATTTTTTTTCTCTCCCCCTTGCCCCCTAATCCCCAGAGGGGGCCCCGAGTCACCCACTCTCTCCCTTTCCCACTCTCCCCTTCTTAAATCCATCTGCACTCGATAAAAGTTTGCTTGCACGGCTGAAACCGTGCCCAGTAAATGACCTGTAGCTGCGTTTGCTTCTCCTTTCATTCCGCAAAAACGGGACGGCGCACCAGCAGGGAAAAATATCCAGCACAGTCAGTCATTTGTTCTACCACGAAGCCTGACATCGTTAAGCTATCGGGGACTTGCTCAATTGGCTCGCCAGGGTCTAGCCAGACTTCCAGCAAGCCTCCAGGATTCATTTGTTCCAGACGTAGTTTCGTCCGAACAAAATTCATCGGGCAAGGAGTGCCGCGCAAGTCAAGTTGAGCATCGGGAGTTACTCGGGAGGATAGACTCATCGTTGGTGAAACAAACCTCCCAAAAAACCTTCTAGACCGCCTTTCCCAGTGCGATCTCCTTTAATTTTAGCTAGTTTCTCCAGCAGTTCTCGCTCTTCGGGCGTAACTTTAGCCGGGATATCTATTAATACTGTAATCATATGGTCGCCTCGACTGACAGGATTACCCAAACGCGGTACGCCACGACTTTCCAGCTTCATTACTGTATTCGGCTGGGTTCCGGGTGGAATGAGCAGTTCCACAGGTCCATCTACCGTATTTACCTCAAATCGGCAACCTAAAATCGCCTGCAAGTAGCTAATTGTAATTTTCGATAAGACATTAATGCCCTCCCGCTGAAATTCCTCGTCCTCATTGACAAACAAGTAGACGTACAAATCCCCAGGCGGACCACTACGTTGACCCGCATCCCCCTCTTGCGAGATCCGCAAACGTGTGCCGTTGTCCACCCCTGCTGGAATGGAAATTTTCAGTTTTTTCGTTACTTGTTTTGCGCCCTTGCCGTCGCAAGTTTCGCATTTGTCTTCAATCACCATCCCTGTACCATTACAGGTGGGACAAGTTGAAACTTGGGTAAAACTCCCAAAAGGTGTTCTGGTAACACGACGTACTTGACCCGTTCCACTACAAGTTGAACAAGTGCGAGGGCGAGTTCCTGGTTTAGCGCCTGAACCGACACAAACTTCGCATGTTTCTAGATGAGAAATGCGAATTTCTTTTTCACCGCCAAATACTGCTTCCCGAAAATCTAACTTTAGGTCTAGCCGCAGGTCATCGCCACGCACGGGACCACTGCGCCGTCTTTGCGCTTGACTACCCATGCCGCTGCCAGCAAAGCCACTGAAGATACTTTCAAAGATATCAGCAAAGCCGCCCATATCGCCGACATCTTGGAAGCCTACACCAGCTCCACCTGACACACCAGCTTCACCAAAGCGGTTGTAACGTTCTCGTATTTCCGGCTCGGAAAGCACTTCATAAGCGCGGTTAATTTCCTTAAAGCGTTCCTCCGCCCCCGGTTCTTTGTTCACGTCTGGGTGATACTTCCGGGCTAAGCGGCGGTAAGCGCGTTTGATTTCTTCTTTGTCGGCGTCACGAGCGACACCCAGAATTTCATAATAGTCGCGGGCCATATAGCAAAGGTGAAAGTTAAAAGGTAGAAAGCAGCTATGTAGCTGGAGCAGAAGGCAGAAGGCAACAGTTAAGTTTTATTAATAATTTATTTTACCCTTTACCTTTTACAAAAATCACCAAAAAACCACCAGCAACAGATAATTCCCTTTTGAGGGAGGACAATCATCAGTTTGCTTGTAGCTGTCTCTTTTACAATTGTGCTACTTAACATGGGAAAACTCAGCCCATTCACCAGAGGAGCTAGCCGCACTATAAGGTGTGGAAAACCCCCCTGGAAATCTTTGATTGCATCTGTATTGTAATACTGCGTAGCTTACGGCAATTATCAGATCATGAGCAGGGGGGCATGGGGCATGGGGCATGGGGCATGGGGGCATGGGGGCAGAGGGGCAGAGGGGCAATTTCTCTAAGTCTGAGTGTTCTTCACCATTGCCCATTGCCCATTCCTAATCTATTGCCTCGTAATCAGCCTGTAAGGTACTTTCATCTTCAAAGTCAAAGTTGAATTGTGGCGTTGGTGCTCCAGTTATTGGGTCGCCAACTCTTGGGGTAAGGGAACTTTGTAAAACTTCAGTAGCTTCATCAGTCTGAGTGTTAACTCGGTTGTAAACATTAGTACCAATAGAGAACAGTGTTTGCTGGAAGTCATCCAAGTATTGTTTGAATTCTGCTACAGAGATCTGGTCATTAGCGATCGCTGCTTGGAGTTGTGAGAATTTGTCACTTGCCAAAGCTTTCATGGCATCGTCGATCAAGTTGCCATTATCCTTTAAGGTCGATTTATAACTATGCAACAGATGATCGCCTTGGTTTTTAAGTTCGACCAGTTCTCTGCGTCTAGTGTCCTCTTCAGCAAACACTTCAGCTTCTTGCCGCATCCTGTCTACTTCGTTGGCACTCAAACCACCTGTATTGGTAATCCGAACGCTCTGCTCTCTGCCTGTGCCTTTGTCTTGGGCAAACACATTTAGGATGCCGTTGACATCAATTTCAAAAGATACTTCAATTTGTGGCACACCACGAGGAGATGGGGGAATTCCCGCTAGCAGAAACTTACCAAGACTCTTGTTATCCCTTGCCATTGCCCTTTCACCTTGAAGAACGTGAATTTCCACACTTGTTTGCCCATCAACTGCGGTGGAAAACACTTGGGACTTGCTGGTAGGAATTGTCGTATTGCGTTCAATGATTTTGGTGAACACTTCTCCCAGGGTTTCAATACCTAGGGATAGGGGCGTAACATCCAAGAGTAGGAGATGATCGACTTCGCCGCCCAGTACTCCTGCTTGGATAGCAGCTCCCAGTGCTACTGCTTCGTCGGGGTTGACAGAGTGATCGGGAGCTTTCCCGTGGAAAAATTTGATCAGGGCGTTTTGGACTGCGGGAATGCGAGTAGAACCACCCACCAAAATAATCCGCTCAATGCTTTGCGGTGTGAGATCTGCGTCTTTCAGCGCCTGGATCATCGGTTCGATGGTAGCTTCTATTAAATGACCCGTTAATTCTTCAAAATTGGCGCGGCTCAGTTCCATTTCCAGGTGCTTAGGACCAGTCTCATCAGCAGTAATAAACGGCAAATTGATCGAGGTACTCACCATGCTGGAGAGTTCAATCTTTGCTTTTTCCGCTGCTTCCCGCAAGCGTTGCAGAGCCATTTTGTCACGAGAAAGTTCGATTCTTTCGGTTGCACTGAAGCGTTCTATCATCCAGCGAACAATACAGTTATCAAAGTCGTCTCCACCCAAGTGGTTGTTACCACAAGTCGCTTTAACTTCAAATACTCCATCCCCAAGTTGCAGGATGGAAACATCGAAGGTCCCACCGCCCAAATCAAAGACTAGAATTATCTGCTCTTGATCAAGCTTTTCCAACCCAAAGGCTAAAGCCGCAGCAGTTGGTTCGTTGACGATTCGCAGTACTTCTAGTCCGGCAATAGTGCCAGCGTCTTTTGTTGCTTGTCTTTGGGCATCTGTAAAATAGGCGGGTACGGTGATCACTGCCTTTTGGACTGATTCGCCTAAGAAATTTTCCGCATCCTGTTTAAGTTTTTGCAGGATCATGGCGGAGATTTCTTGTGGTGTGAAGTTACGTCCGCGAATTTGAACATCAACAGTGTCGTCTCGACCTTTAATACAGGTATAGGGTACGCGATCGCGCTCTGTTGCGGTATCATCCCAGCGACGACCAATAAATCGCTTGATACTGTAAATTGTGTTCTCAGCATTAGTGACAGCTTGACGCTTTGCCAGTTGTCCGACCAAGCGCTCACCGCCTTTGCCAAATCCCACAATACTTGGAGTGGTTCTTCCACCCTCTGAGTTACCAATAACAATTGGTTGACCGCCTTCGAGAACCGCGACGCAACTATTGGTAGTGCCCAAGTCGATCCCAATAACTTTTCCCATAAGTATCGGTATTTTTACTGATTGCTTTTCCCTGGTATTTTGAGCCAATATTTGCTCAAAACTTCGGGCGTGATGTTTCGCGGACTATAGTCATTGCTAATTGCTAATTGCCATTAGCCGTTAGCCATTAGCACAGACAATTTAACTGTTGGTTGAACTCGACTGATTTTCCTCTGAAGGTGGTGTATCTTCTTTCGGAGCAGCGACTTTGACCATGGCATGGCGCAGCACGCGTTCGCCCAGGTAATATCCGCGTACTAACTCTTCTAACACTGTTCCTTCTGAATATTCATCCGTAGGTTCCCGCATTACTGCTTCATGCAGGTTGGGATCAAATGGTTGACCTTCTGGACGCATTGGCGATACACCCAAGCGCTTCAGGCTATCTACTAATTGCTTGTAAACGCCTTGGTAACTTTTGTGAATAGTCATCTCCCCGTCATTTTGGGGTTTAAGCTGTGCTCGCGCCCGCTCAAAATTATCAACTATTGGCAGTAGCTCAGTAATTGTATTCCGCTTTGCCTGCTGTTCTGATTCTTCTTTATCTTTGAGCGTGCGTTTGCGGTAGTTCTCAAAATCTGCCACAATCCGCATATACTGAGTGTTGCGCTCTTCTAGCTGTGTTTTGAGGGAGTCGATTTGTTGAGTCATTCCTACTAGAGATGCGGTGTCAACAGCAGTGGTCTCAGTTGCAGCTACGCCATTTTCTTGATTCAATTTCGCTGTGTCTTCAGATAGGTTTGTTGGATCTGCCACTTGCTCTATCACCTCGCGCTCCAATTCGTTAGAGTTCATTTGGGCTGGAGAGTCGCTCTTCATTGCTTGCTTTACCTCTGTCGGTTCACCTGTAGCTTGGCTTGGATTGTGAATTTGTTTATTCTCGTTCATCATTGTGTATTCTTCCTAGATACTGTATACAGCAGTTAGTCGCCACATTTTACAGCCGTTGAATTTATCAGGCAAAGAAACAGGGTTAGAACTCTCTTTCAAAGATTTACCTCCCAAAAATGTAGGCGGTGAAAGCTGAGTCTTGACTTCTCGATTTATTGCTGTTCAAGGTTTGTAGCTGAGGCGTATTGTGTTGTGTACATTGTGCTGGAAGTAATGCACCGTCATCTATTGTGACAAATGCTGAGCATATTGGCGTATACCTCCTAAGGATGGCTTTCCCTAGGATAGGGTAGCTGCACAGCTTGTGTCATCTGTTCCTAGCTTTGGGGAAAGGTGATACAGGCTAGCTTTTCTTTAATCATGTAGCTTCTGAAAGTCTTGCTCCCGATTACATCTTCGTAGCTGTATTGCTAAAACACTTTTGTCAGTTGGGTGATTACTTCTAAGAGTGAACATTGACCAGGTTCCTTTAATCTTATTGACATTTTACCGAATGCTCGCTCAGGTATCTGTTTTTTGCTCCCGTAGAGCATCTTACTTTTGTCTTGTTGTAATAGCTACTGATGGTAATTCTGTCTTTGAGCTTGGGAACACTCTAATTAGAGGCTTCCGCTATTTATTGCTCATATATGACTTATTCACAAGCACAAAGGCGCAGTACTGCTCTTACCACAAAAACAGAGTTTTCGCCCTTCGGCACTAAGCTAGTGCAATCTGGCTATGTCAACAGCGAACAAATGAGACAGGCGCTGATTGAAAGCCGCAAGACTGGCCAACCACTGACGGACGTACTGGAATCAATCTCTGGTCAACAACTAACACCAGAGTTTCTCCGACAATACAAGAAACAGCAGCTATTTGAACTCAAAATACTCTACGGCGTTGAATCCCTTGATCCGGAAGTCAGCCAAGTTGGTAATACGAGAGTGGGTCACCTAGTTGATACCCTGATCCCAGTGGATATCTGTCGTCGTCATCGCTTAGTACCACTAGCAAAAAATGAAGACCAAAATCCGCCCTCTGTTTTGGTGGCAATGGTCGATCCAGATAATTTAGAGGCTTGCGATGACTTAAACCGCATCTTGCGCCCCCAAGGCTTGGCATTGCAACGCATGGTGATTACCCAGGAGGATTACCAGCAGATCATCAACAAATACTTGGATGAACTGGCTGTTCGGCAAAAGCACCAAGAACGAGAAAAGTCCACAGACATTAATCAGGATTTAGAAAGTCTCCAAACCCTTGGTCATAGCATAGACGACGCTCCTGAAGACGCAGACACTGACTTGGGTGCGGCAATGAAGGGTGCTGAGGATGCTCCAGTCATTAATCTGGTTAACAGAATCTTGGCTAAGGCATTGCATGAGAAGGTTTCTGATATTCACATCGAACCCCAAGAAGAAAACTTACGCATTCGCTTTCGTAAGGATGGGGTGCTAAGTGAGGCTTTCGACCCCTTGCCGAAAAAAATTATCCCTGCTGTGACAGCTCGGTTTAAAATTATCTCCAATTTAGACATTGCTGAACGGCGTTTACCCCAAGACGGGCGTATTAGACGGTTATTTGAGGGACGCAAGGTTGACTTCCGCGTAAATACATTGCCCAGTCGCTATGGAGAAAAGGTCGTACTGCGGATTTTGGATAACTCCTCAACGCAACTGGGATTGGATAAGTTAATTACCGATCCAGAGACTTTACAAATTGTCCAGGACATGGTGTCACGCCCCTTTGGTCTGATTCTGGTGACTGGACCAACTGGTTCTGGTAAAACAACATCGCTGTATTCAGCTTTGGCAGAAAAGAACTCTCCAGGAATTAATATCAGTACTGTGGAAGACCCCATTGAGTACAGCCTTCCAGGGATTACTCAAGTACAGGTGATTCGGGAAAAAGGGCTGGATTTTGCTACCGCTTTAAGGGCTTTCTTGCGACAAGATCCGGATGTGATTCTGGTGGGTGAGACCCGAGATAAGGAAACGGCAAAAACAGCCATTGAGGCAGCATTGACCGGTCACTTAGTATTAACTACCTTGCATACTAATGATGCCCCTGGTGCGATCGCCCGTCTGGGAGAAATGGGCATTGAGACTTTCATGATTTCCAGTTCTCTGATTGGCGTTTTAGCACAGCGTTTGATCCGGCGTATTTGTGCCACCTGTCGCATTTCTTACACTCCAACTCAGCCGGAGTTAGCTCGTTATGGTCTATTAGCTTCCCAAGAAGAGGGAGTCACCTTCTACAAAGCCAACTCCCTCACACCAGAGCAAATTCAAGCAGCCAAAGCCAATAATCAGCTTTGCCCTCAGTGTAATGGCGTTGGCTATAAGGGACGTTGTGGTGTTTACGAAGTCATGCGAATCACCGAACGCTTACAAACCCTCATTACTGAAGATGCGCCAACAGAACGCATTAAGGAAGTGGCGGTAGAAGAAGGCATGAAAACCTTGCTAGCTTACAGCATAGACTTAGTGCGTCAAGGCGCAACCACCCTAGAAGAAGTAGAACGGGTGACTTTCACTGATACAGGTTTGGAAGCAGAGTTAAAAGCCAAACGCAAAAGCGGTCTTACCTGCCAGACTTGTCATGCCGAATTAAAACCCGAATGGTTGGATTGTCCTTACTGCACAACACCTAGGTTTAAAGATTAGTTAGTTGTTAGTGGATAGTTGTTTGGAGAACAATCAACAACCAACAATCAACAACCAACAACCAACAACCAACAACCAACGAAGGAAACAAAATTATGGAAATGATGATTGAAGATTTAATGGAGCAGCTGATTGAAATGGGTGGTTCAGATCTGCACTTATCTGCTGGCTTGCCTCCCTACTTCCGCATCAGTGGCAAACTTACCCCAATTGGGGAGGAAGCTTTGACATCAGATCAGTGCCAAAGGCTGATTTTTAGTATGCTCAACAACTCCCAGCGTAAAACCTTAGAGCAGAACTGGGAGCTAGATTGTTCTTACGGTGTCAAAGGATTAGCTCGTTTTCGTGTCAATGTTTACAAAGACCGTGGTTCTTACGCCGCCTGCTTACGAGCATTAAGTTCTAAAATTCCCAACTTTGATAAATTAGGTCTGCCAGACATTGTGCGGGAAATGGCAGACAAACCCAGAGGACTAATTCTAGTGACAGGTCCAACAGGTTCTGGTAAGACAACGACTCTAGCTGCCATCATCGACCTGATTAACCGCACTAAAGCAGAGCATATTTTGACGGTAGAAGACCCGATTGAATTTGTTTACGAATCGGTAAAAAGCTTAGTCCATCAACGACAACTAGGTGAAGATACCAAAAGCTTTGCCAATGCTTTGAAAGCAGCTTTGCGGGAAGACCCAGATATTATCCTTGTGGGGGAAATGCGGGACTTGGAAACCATTTCCTTGGCTATTTCCGCCGCTGAAACAGGACACTTGGTCTTTGGCACTTTGCACACCAGTTCAGCAGCACAGACCGTTGACCGGATCATCGATGTTTTCCCACATGAAAAACAAACTCAGGTGCGGGTGCAGTTATCTAACTCGTTGGTAGCGGTATTCAGTCAAACTTTGGTTCCTAAAAAAAATCCCAAACCAGGTGAGTACGGTCGAGTGATGGCGCAAGAAATTATGATCGTGACTCCCGCTATTTCTAACTTGATCCGTGAAGGCAAAACATCTCAAATTTACTCGGCTATCCAAACTGGTGGCAAATTAGGGATGCAAACTCTAGAGAAGGTTTTAGGCGATTTGTACAAAGCTGGAACTATTTCCTTTGAAGCGGCAATGTCCAAGACTTCTAGGCCAGATGAAATCCAGCGTCTCATGGGTGCTGCCGCACTGCCACCGCCAGCTGCTGGCGCTAAATCCGCTGCTATCAAGCACTAAGAGTTAGTCAACAGTCAATAGTCCATAGTAGATGAGTCAAAAGACTCTAAATAAAGTGAATTTTTAGCTATTGACCATTGACCATTGACCATTGACCATTGACTATTAACCATTAACTCCTCACTTCTACCTCTATTCAGTATGCCTACTTACATTGCCCGTGTTCGGGACTCGCAAGGAAGATCCAGAAAAGAAAAAATTAATGCGGAATCCTTGATGCTAGCACGTACTACTCTCAGACAGCAGGGTTTTGTCATCCAAGATCTCAAAAAAACTCAAGGCTTTGGCAACTTTGACTTGAAAAAAATCCAAAACTCTTTTGTTACGGTTTCCATTAAAGATAAAGCCGTATTTTCCCGTCAATTCGCTGTTTTGGTGAATGCAGGAGTGGCAATTGTCAGAAGTTTGGGAGTCCTATCCGAACAGTGTTCCAACCCTAAACTAAAAAAAGCTCTAATGGACATTAGCTCTGATGTCCAAAGCGGAGTTAATCTCTCAGACGCCATGCGTAAACATCCTGATTGTTTTGATGGTTTATATGTCAGCATGGTTCAAGCTGGCGAAGTTGGTGGGGTTCTGGACGACGTGCTGAATCGCTTGGCCAAGTTGTTAGAAGATGTTGCCCGACTACAAAACCAAATTAAATCAGCGATGGCTTATCCCATTGTTGTCGGTTCTATTGCGGTCATTGTTTTTCTCGCCATGACCATTTTTCTCATCCCCATTTTTGCCGCGATTTTCAAAGATCTGGGAACAGAATTGCCTCCTCTAACTCAATTTCTGTTAACTATTAGTGGACTTTTGCGAAGTCCGGCAGTTTTTGTTCTCATTGCCATTTTAGTTGGAGGTTCAATTGCTTATAAACAGTACTACAAAACCCCCATTGGGCGTGTAACCATTGACCGTCTTTCCCTGAAAGTACCCTTATTTGGAGACTTGCTCCAAAAATCAGCGGTTGCCAGCTTTAGTCGCACCTTCGGTTCTTTGACGCGTTCAGGTGTGCCAATCCTCACTTGTTTGGAAATTGTCAGGGATACATCAGGAAATCAAGTAATTTCTAACGCCATAGATGCAGCACGTTCAGATATTCAACAAGGAGGCATGATTAGTATTGCTTTGCAAAAAGATAAAGTTTTTCCTATTATGGCAATTCAAATGATTAGTATCGGTGAGGAGACTGGGGAATTAGATAGTATGTTGATGAAAGTTGCTGATTTCTATGAAGCTGAAGTTGAGGAGACTGTAAAAGCACTAACTAGTATTTTAGAACCGATAATGATTGTGGTTGTAGGCGGAATGGTTGCCACAATCTTATTGGCGATGTATCTGCCTATGTTTAAAGTCTTTGATAAGCTGGGGTAGGGAATTATGAATTATGAAATTTTTGTTATTCATGATTGCTTAGGAAGCATGGATAATATTTTGTTTGTTCTTCATAATTCATAATTCATAATTCAAAGGAGAACTATAGTTTGTGCAAAAATCTTACTATGAAGCTAGCTTGGCTTCGTGTTGCAACCATTTAGCAGCGATCGCTTTGCTGAAGCAGCATCGTCCCTACCTAGAGATGATTCCCTCTCTTCGCCGTCCAGATGAAAGCGTCATCACTATTCCGTTGCCTATTGTCCGTCTTCGTGGCAGTGTGAAAACAGCAGCAGAGGTGAATTGCCTACCTTGTGATGTAGCAGTTCTCATGTGCGATCCAGAGTGGAAAATCAAAACGGGGGCTGAAATTTTGATTTTCATTCATCGTTCCCACGAAGACTTTTCTGACTTGTTGGGACGTTGGCGACAAACACAGGTTTGGTTAGATAAAGACTATGAGTGGCTTATGCCTCCCCGTTACAAGCATATTTTAAGCGAGGGGATCAATACCATATATCCTCTGTTTATGATTTTTCCCCAAACACCAGAACGCATCAAGCGTGGTCTGGAGAGTGCTGATCTCCCATTTGTCATGCCAATACCAGAATCAATGCTTGAGGAGAATATAGTAGAAACTTCTTCTCCAGAAAGTCCATCCTCTTAGCCCGTTTATAGTTTAATTCTGTATAGTCCAATATAGGCGGACGTAGCTTTCTATGATAGATAACTGCTACTACTTCGCAGAATTTTGTAGAAGGATTGGAATTTAATCCTAATCTAGAAAGGGGACACCA
>Ga0116227_10005754_pt1 | contig 25791 bp, 34 predicted proteins | sample S1TSphgellanicum_FD_89693 | JGI IMG/M metagenome (GOLD analysis project Ga0116227, IMG submission 89693) | Host-associated microbial communities from peat moss isolated from Minnesota, USA - S1T2_Fb - Sphagnum magellanicum MG | ecosystem: Host-associated > Plants > Peat moss > Unclassified...
GCAATATGTTCCCATGTTGAAGAACATATGTTTTCAAATGGGAACCCAAATTTTAAGGTTTTGGGAACACATGTTCACATCTCTAGCAATAAGATAGGAAGGAATTATGGGTATTTCATTTACCCAAATTCATAAGGTTATTAATGAAATTAAATATAATTTTAGTAATATGCAAAAACATACTAAATTTAATACATAAATGTACAAAAATTCAAAATTTAAAATTTTATAATTTAGAGGTCTAGATGTACATTTGAATTTGCATGCATGATTATTTTGACCTAATCACTAACCCATTCGATTATAAATATGAAAATTTTGAAGTTTTTATACGCATCCATTTCAAGAAAATGTGATGAATGTAAAATGCAACTTGTGAGTAATGAATTTAACACATTAAAAGTGAATGATTCAATTGATGTGCAAATTTTGAAAGTTCAAGAAGTGGGAAAAAAATCATTGACTCATTCAAATATAAATGTGAGGCATTAAGTTATTGTGTATGTTTCAATATATATTAATAATTGCAATATGCAACATTTGAATAATGATTTCAATAGTTTCAAAGGGGATGATTCAACTCATACATAGATGTTGATAATTCAACAAATGTGAAAAGCCTTCAAATACAATTGCAAAACATTGAGTTGCATGTAAGATTTCTTTTTGTGAATTATTTTTTTCCAACACCATAGTCATGAGTAGATTTTCAATTCACTTTGCATCAATTTGCATTGTGTTTTTTTAAATTTGAATTTGAATTAAAAGGTTTTTGAACAAAGTGATTAATCCACTTTGGTCACAATGGGTCGTTCAATGGTGTAAGTGTTAATGTGGTGTGTTAGACCATTACAAAGTTTTTGTTGTTTTTTCTAAAATGTCCTTTGAGGTTGGTTACTAGGAATAACATATATATTTAAGAGCTTTTAACAAATGAAAAGACATTAGGAACATGAGGGTCTTCTATGAAAGTGTAATCCTTGATGTCAAGGTTTGTATATAATGATTTCCATTGTTTTTTATGAAGGCAGTTAACCACATTTGAATGTTATGCATAATTATAAAACCCTAGTCAATCATTAAATTGAACTCAATCTATGTTTCTCCCAATTAACCCCAAAAAGAACATAAACAAAAGGAAATCATATTTTAAATAAAACACATTCAAAATATTTTTTAGAATTAAGCACTAAATTAAGAATTTATTAATAATCAAGTTGGAGAACCTTAGAAAATTATCCATCCTTTCACACAAAAACATCAAATGTAAGTGTATGGAGTATTAGCTTGGGCAATGGGACAGGTCAATTCTTTGCAAATTAAAAGGAGAGAAACTATGGGGCATCATCTCACTCAAGAAAAAGGCAAAAAGTTAAGACTTGTATATTCTTAGGTACACAACTTGTATTTTTCTACATAACGTTGGGTGTTCAATTTGATTTTATGTCTATGGGTGGCAATCCTTGGAAAGGCTTGGTGCAATTTGAGAACTAGCACAAAAAAACACAAATCACAACACATTATTATTTTGGTAATCTTTTTTCAAAACTTTAATAGTCCTAAGTGGAGGATTCAAGTGTTTTATGCTACACATGAGTAACGACCTATTATAAGTAAGTGTTTTAGGTAGTTTCAAATCATGTTAAGTTTTAAATAATCTCCTATGTATAAGAGTCAAGACCCTTCACATGAAATGGTCACTTATAAAAAATTGCCATGAGAAATACAAAGGCAGATTTATTCTTTCCCCTAATCTACAATAAATTCCAAATATCATTGGGACATATAGCTATAATGACATACAAATCAATATGAATACAACACATCACAAATATTAACAATTAGGAATTGTGAATTGTGACTAATTTATAACATAATTGTAATTTTGTCATAATTAGGATGCATTATCTTGCATCTAGAGAATACAATTCAACAACCTTCATTGACAACAATATTTGTTCATAACTCTACTCATCAAAACAACATTCCCAACCCATAATCATGGCATACTAAAGTTGATAAAATTGATATTTAAAAATAATAATAATAATATGACAATGATAATGTGTTTATTTTATGAGGTATCCGATCCAATGCCATAGAATTCAAAACAATGTTTTTTTTGGATTTTTCCATTGTTGTTGAATTGGCCCCTATTTTTTAGGTTGGGTAGATTGAGGTGTCCAAGAATCAAGTGAAAATATTGCTCATATGGCTATATGTTTTTTTTTCTTATATAATGATGGTGATAATTTTAGTTTAGTGTTCGAGCTATGTGGCAACATGAATTTCTTAGAGGTAAATGCAAGATTACAAAGGAAGTTGGAAAGCCTTAGCAATTTGACGAACTTGGATTATATTTGTGAAAAATTTAGCGTTGTTTCCTATGCTAGCCAATTTTGGTGAGAATCCCAAGTTAAGGTATCCCCATATACACACAATCCATAAACACCTAGTTAGAAAATAACCATTAGAAACATCCATTCATAAAAGTGCAATGCTTTCCAATGGAATTGAACTCTAGTCCAAAAAGGACTTTGCTGCCCAATTGCAATGGAAGGTGGACTTGTAAAATAGAACACATCATTATTCTTATTTACAAATCACAATATTGAAATGGAAAACAAATAGGGGTTAGGGCTAATGTGCTTGTTTAAATGTAGGAGTTAAAAATTATGAAGATACCATGAAACATATAGGTTGTCTTCACACATAAATGTTGCTCCAAAATGTTATAGCTTCAACCCATAGTGAGTTTTTGCCTCATTCCGATCCTTTATGGCAATTTGGAACGGAAAAGTTTGCAATGTAAAAAAGTCTTGAACATACATTCTAACCACCATATCCATATTAGTAGTTAGTTGATTCCTCTCCATGAAAGTGATAGTAGAAAAGGTACATTCATCTTCAACATTCCCTAGAATAACAACAATTGCAAGTTCGACAAGTTTGAAATATGCAAAAGTCTTGTCTCTCAAAATCACACTAGAAGCAAACCTTCTCCATATTCGAATGGTTGTATTATAATCATGTGGGTTGTCATGGCAGCCTCACTATCAGATTGCATGGTGGTCATAAAGAAACTAGATTGTTGCTCAAACAAAACATGATCCAGTAAACCCACATGTGATTTAACATCTAGTTCAGTCAACTTATAACAACAATAGTGTGATTTCAAAATTTGCTGATGCATTAGGAATGTTAGGACAACTTTTGGTTATACCCAATACTAAGGGTAAACAATGCTAGTTGCACTCATGAGCTCATGTGCCGAAAATGTTATGTCAAGCTCAAATATCAAACCTTTTATAACATAAGTGCATTGGTTTTTTACATCTTGGCATACAATTACCCAATCTTCCTTAGTGACCATGGACACAATTCTAATGCATTTATCAAATTTGTGTAACATGTAAAATTGTTCCTTGAAGCAAAAGGTAGCATAGTCCATTGTGTGGTGGGCTCAAGGTACCAAATTATTGGCAACACATCAAACTTAAACTCCACCAAATCCATAAAACTCTGGAACTAGTCATGTGAAAAATGATGTTCATGCTCCACATAAAGGTTGTAGAAACCAACCTAAGTAAGCTTAACTGTTGCCACAAAATCACAAATGAAGCAATATTTGTTTTGAGCAAGCTTGCTCAAACTTTGCACTAACTCCAACATAGGCAACATGCACGTGTCAATCCCATCATTATTTCCACATCACAAAACAATTCATAGTTAATGGTAGTGATTGGGTTAATAGGAAAATCCTTGGACATTTTCATAACAACACACTTATACTCAAATACCAATCTTTTCGAAGGGGCCAACATTGAAATCCATCATGTCCAAATGTTTTTCAAAATTTTCAAGCCCTTTGACTCAATTACCTTAGCCAATTTGGTGCGTTCCAAATGCCTTTTTGGGGATTAATTATAGTAGGTGTACATAGAAGAAAACAAACCTTCTATCTTCACAACAAGTGTTAGGGATGATAAAGTCTAGACAACAAGATTACATTGAAGCGCCATACAATAAAAGGGTAGTGCTTACTAATTGGATAGATAGTCACACTAGTCTTTAAGCCTTGGAAGACTATTACACTGTCAGCCCCAAAACATAACACCTTGTTAGCAATGTTAGTTTTTAACATCCTACCAAAAATAGCAAGAGAGCAAATAATCATGGTAGTGAGGTTGTCAAACGTACCTCCAACAACAATCCTTTCAAGATTCAAAAGAATTGGCACCTTATGCCAATTATTGACAACATAAACATGGACAAAAATCTAGGATTGGTTGTTTACAGAGGCAATCTTGTCATAACTAACTAAAATGAATCTAGCCTATTAGACTAGCAACACAGTCTGCTTCGAAACAACATTGTGCATGGCAATAGCCATATCCCAGCCACTAGAGTCTGTCCAATGTTTCTTAGGTGTATTGTACTCTCAAAAAGTCAAAACGACTTTTCATATGTTCAAAATTAATCATGGGTTTGCCATGTTTTAGGAGATGAAAAATTGTTGTAAACTAGACAATTTTTTTTTTCTTTTTAACCTTCCTTCCATGGACCACTAGTTCTGCAATAGAATTTAGAACCTAGTTAGCATGAACCTTGTCATTTCTTTGGTGTTGGCTATCATTGTTGATGTAATAATCACCCACCAAAAGTCTTGGACAAGGAACTAAGGCTTTCTTGTTTCCTACATGCATTTGCAAACCATCCAATTTAGGGTTTAGAAGTTTGTCCTTACCTTCAACTAGAAAACAAATGTTGCAAGGCACCATGTTGATCTTGCTTGTAAAATCTACAACATGTTCAACCCAAGGAAGTTGGGCAACCCATTCTTATTTGAAAACCCTCTTGATATCTACCTTTTTTTCCTTTTTTTTGTTGGTTCCCCAAAAGCAAGAGGTCCATGAGTAGCAAAAATAGATGCAAATGTGTTTGGATTAGCAAAAGTACCAATAGAATTTGTAGCACCAAAGTTACAAAACTCAATAGAACCCAAAACACCTTGAGGTTATGCATCAGTGGTCTCAATCAATCCATGCAATCCGTGGGCATTATTTGTAATTGGTTGATTTGATAATGAAATGAAAATTTGCAAACTAAATAATTTGGAACCAGATGTAGACCCATAAAAAAATGCCACATTTGGCAAACTCAAAGATACAAACCTAGACCCAGATTCATATTGCATAATCTGCAAAAGCAAAGAAGTAGAAAAAAATTAATTCATATTTGAAATTCAAAGGTTTCAAAAGTAACATCGTGTGAACAATAATAGTGATGTAGCTTGTTTCGTGCATAAATGGCTCATGAATGATGAGTTTGGATTTTGAGCTCTATAACGTTTCAATGTTCACCCACAACAAGATCCTTCAACCCTAACATCAAAATCTTTATTCATGCACAAAGAGCAAGTGAAGAGTGATGAATCCTTTTGAGTTTGAGCTTCGTAAGGTCTCAATGCTCATTGACAATATATCAACCTTCAACCCTAACCTCAAAATTGAAAAGGAATGAGAAGAAACGAAAAAGCAATGTGCACAAGTAAGTGAAAAACAACTTACTTGGGTCTTGGAAGGTAATATCTTTTTATTTTACAAAGTTTTAGGAGTTTCAAGTCAAGACCTTTGACCTTTGACTTGGTGTAATTTTCAAGTTCCAACGTTCATTTCACACCACCACCACCACATTGATTGTTGAGATGTTATGCTAATATGCACAAGTTACACCATTATAAGCAACAACATTGAACGTGGATGCCAACATTGAGCACTTGAGGAGCAACCACCTAACAAAATCATGAGCTTTCAAGAGTTTTGAAGTTTTGAACCCAAGTTCCAACAACATATGATCTACATACATACTAACAAAATTCTTAAACTTTCTGACAAGGGAGGGTGGCAAAAACTTATGGGGAGGTAATGTGTTTGGTAACAACATTTTCCTTCTTTCTTTGTGTGACAACGATGGTGTTGCTCTTCCTATTACAAAGGTGGTGAACTCTAACGGAGGTAAGCTGGAGATAATGACAATGGATTGCAGTGACAACAATATGTGGCGATGTCACAATGGTGGTTTGCAATGTAGGTGGCTATAGATCCAAGCCGTGCCTTGCACGGATGGCGTCTTGCTCCTCGTTGAGCATGAAATATGGAAATTAAAAAAAACAATCCTATATTTTATTAAAGGGCTTTTGCCAGGTCCTTTTTTTCGCATTTTGGCAAAATTTCACCACAAAAGAAAACGTTGATTCAAAGCCTGGAAGTCTCATATGCTATGATGATAAAAGAATTTGCAAATTTTCGTAATATGACAACAATCCCATGCAAGTACAAGTATAAGAGGTATGATGATCAGTTTTGATATTTCCATGGAATAACACCAGTTGATGCTCAGGAAAACTGCAAGCATCCCAAGGAAATTTATTGGATGGCAAAAGGGATGTCCTTTGAGATTTTTAGAAAATGGGTTGCTCTTTAGGAAATTCAAAAGGGCATCCCCTTGCCATCCAATAAATTCTCTTTTTAAAAGAATTACATTAATATTTGCAATTTGCAATTTGCTTTACCTATTACATATTTGATAGTTGTAAAATGAAGTTATTGCTAAGCTTCAAAATATTCATCCCTTTCAAAAGCATGACCAAATAAAAACTTACTTTTAGTTTGCAACTGGTGTTGATTTGTCACAAACATATGTTTGCATAATAATAATAATGAATTTGAAGTTTCATAGAGCAAGCATGATTTAGGAGCTTTTCCCTTATTGTTACTAAAGGCATTCAACTCTGTTTCAAAATTCTACATGTCTTTGCAATATTGTCATCATAGGAGGTGAAATTATTTGAGATTATGACACTTGATTTGTAGAGCTTTTCCCTTCTAGAATACAGCTCCTATCATGTGCATTGAATGTTGACTAGTTTGCACACATCTTGCATTGAAGTGTCAAAAAATGTTGACAAGTTCTTGATTTTATGTAGGTTCAGGTTCAACTTAGAGGTCAAGTTCTGAGGGCTTTGAATTACAGGTTCCACATTTTATTGAAATTGTCATTGAAATCATACCAAGTAACTCAGCATTTAAAAAAATTGAATTAAAACTTGAACTGAAGGCACTATCTCTTCATCAGTATGTTCATGTTCTCTAAGTACATAAATACAATTTGAAGAAAAAAAAACCCTGACCCTGATTTTCACCAAAAAAATAACTTCAATTACATATACATAATACTTATGTTGGACTATGTGAATTTGTTGGACAAACTAAGACTCAACTAAATTATTATATTTAGTCATGTGCAATGGAGATGAAACCAGACCTGATTTAAAACTGGACCAGACTCCAATTTTGTTAAGAAAAAACCAATCCAGTTTTAGAAGCCCAAAGAACTGGTTTCAGGACTTGACAAAACAACACCATTTTGCAAACTACAAATAATTCATGTATTGGACATATTGCTTTCAAAAGGAGACCAACAGCAAAATTTCCATCAAATTTCCCCACATTGAAATCAACCCTTTGTCATGGCACAGCTACTCATTACAACTGTTGGTTTCAAACCAACTCATTCAGCCAAGTCAGCATGGACTACATTCCTTACAGATAAGCAAAATGAAATAAAATAATCAGATTCTCATTTCACTGAACCTACGAGATCAGCATGAGTCTAGACAACCTGGGTAGGTAATTTGATACTCCCTTTTTTAACCACTAAGTTTTGCGATAATTTTGCTGTTGAGCCTAAATGAAATGAACAGTGACAATGACATATACCTGGTCAGTTCTGTGATCCAGTTGCAGAGTTGAATCAGTCCAATTAAGGCAAAAATAATGCACAATCAAATTCCAAAGAGTAGCATACCCAACATTTTTTCAATCTTTGGTGCTCTAAAATCCTGTTCTGAAAGACATCGGAAATCACTCATCTTTAACAAAACAGTGGATCAGATTTGTATCCTGGACTTCAATTAGACCTTAAATTCCACGAGAAAACAATGTAAGATCACTCTCTATCTCTCTCTGTGTGCCCTGCACTGACCTACCCAAGGGTGTCTCACAAAAATCGTACTGGCAGGCAAAGTCCTCAACATCACACCATCTACATTTCACAGGTTTCTGTGCTCCCTGTGACCTACAGTCTGGTGTGTTTTACATAAGCAATAGATGCAAGACTAACCTGCATGACATCATACATGGATCTAGGATTCTGTGTCTTCAATTTTGCACCTTACACTAATAGAGGTATGAGCTCCTGGGAAGGATAAAAGCTATCAAATACTTTGTGCAAACAGATCATAAATGGGTCTACAGCATGGCATACCTTGGCCTTTGTTACTTCTGGTGGATATTTGCTCCTCATTCTTGCTAATGCCACAACAGGGATGTGAAAGCAGAAATAACATGGCAGCTGCTATGATGCTAATGAAACTGGTGATGCCAGCTCTGTCTCTACAATGGCCAATTGTTTCTTGCTCTCTGGCTTTATATCGAAGGCAAGGTCAAAAATTTCACTGTAATGGTCCACAAAATGTACTTCCAGGCCCTCCTGGACATGTGGAGGAAGTTCATCATAGTCGCGCTTATTAGCAAGAGGGAAGATGATGGTCTTCACCCCACTTCTTCTTGCTGCTACTGTCTTCTCCTTGACCTGTGAAAGTATCAAACACTCAGAAAACCAATTAGAACCAATAATAGAGATCATGACATTTGGCCTAAAAACTGTCAACAAAGGATCAAAAGGAAATTATGTGGTGTACACCAAGGAAGTCTCAATTCTGGAAAAGGAAGTCTCAATTCTGGAAAAATGTAAATTTTGCAGAGAATGCAGAGAAAATTACACATTAGAGGAATACTCAGCCAGACTCAGTAAGACAATAGTCAGTAGCACCAAGAGGCAGAGCAGATCGAAAAATTCAATATAATGCTCATTCAAACTGCAACAAACTTGTGAGGGTAAGCTACAATATTTCAGTATTTGAAGGGTGACTACTTGGAAGGAATTGATTTAGCCACACCAGCAAAACCAAAACAAACACAACAGTGGTCAGTGTGGTCATAACCTTGTGAATATCACTTATAACATACCAAACCATCACCTTCATCACCTTAATCTGGAAATATGAGCTATGCATTGAGGTAGATGCATAAAGGATACAGCTCTAGCACAAGAAGGTATCGACTGAAATGACAGACTTGCATTCACGTGAATGAACAATGATGAAACATGCTCCCAATGATAGGAGAGAAGTAATTTCACACCTACAATTGATGTTTAATGCAACCTTCAGGTAAGAACTCTGAGTGGACAATAAAGGCTGCAAAGAAAAAGAACCAGAAACTTCACCATACACTAGGGAAAAATACAGATCAACTGTAAGGCATCAAAGAAGGTGATTTAGAGCTGAAAGAGAGATCAACCTCAAACAGTGTGAAACAAACAGAAGAAAAGATGAACTACACAGACACCAATCAAGAAGCATGTTTCCAGCACTACCACACAAATGAGTTGTAGCAAAGTAACACAGATAATGGCAAACATACCCCTCCAATGGGCAGCACCCGGCCTGTAAGAGTGACTTCACCAGTCATGGCAACATCTCTGCGCACAGTCCGCTTCATGGCTAGTGACAACATTGAGGTTATCATAGTGCATCCTGCACTTGGCCCATCCTTTGGAGTGGCCCCAGCAGGAACATGCAAATGGATTCTTGAATTAGCAAAAAAGTTGTTCTGAGGTTCTTTCTCCCGCAAAATTGCTCGTGAGAGTGTGTGGGCTATGGTAGCACTTTCCTTCATAACATCACCGAGTTGCCCTGTGATCTGAAGCTGCCCCTTGCCTTCACCTTCCTCCACTAGACTGGTCTCCACATAAAGAGTAGAGCCCCCCATTGCAGTCCAGGCCAAACCCATCACAACACCAATGGGGGTCTGCTCATAAAGACGATCACTCTGAAACACAGGGTTGCCTACATAGTCTGAAAGGTTAGAATCATCCACCACCAGCTTCTCTTGTGGTGTAGGTGGATTCTCTGTCACAGCATCTCCTGGTTCCTGGTACATAACCCAATGAATTAGCAGCAAAGACAAAACTCAAAAAGTCATTCAAAAAAAATATAGAGCAGCTCCCCCTTTCACAGAATGGGTAGCAAGAATTGCACTCCTTTCTTAAACACAAAGGATGGCTGCTTAGACATATATTACCTCAACAATCACTACATCAGAGCTAGTCTTGGGCAAGCTTTCTGTCTGTTTGTCACCAGTGGCTGTATCAGCAACAGGGACAACAGGAACTTCCTCAACAGTGAGAGGGTTTTCAGGGCCCATCCCTAATGTCTGTAGCTGGTTTCTCACCAGCTTCAAAGCAACCTGCATCCCATGAACACAAAAACCATCAATGCCCTGAACTGAAAATAATACTAGTATGCCACCATAACTAGCATTTGATAAACAAACCTATGACAGGGTGATCAACTCTACTCCCAACATGAAAGATATACACTTACCTTACGATAAATCTTTTCAATGTGTTTTTGAAGGTTTCGGACTCCTGCCTCACGACAATAGGTCTCAATAAGAGTGTGCAATGCTCCATCACTCAACTCCACCTGCATAACAAAACCCTCACCAGTTAAGGCTTCACTTTCACAATCACCTCCCAAGAGCACACAAGCATCAGTGGAGAAATTATAAAGCAAACAATACTAAATACAAGACATGCAGTGGCTCACCACTCAAATCAACCTGCATCATAAGAGGCTCTCTAAGTAAGTAGCCACCTTCACAATCAAGGTCCAAAAGAACACATGCTTCAAAGTACAGATCTCAAAGCAAAAATACCCAGCATTTCAACATGTCAATGGGTTTTCACACCAAAGGACACCATTATCATCTCAAACTTGACAAAGGTGACTTCACCTGCTCGGGCTTGACTCCTGAGCCTTCACGAGCAGACTTTTCCAAGTAATCACGAGCAATGTGCATCTTCTCATCTGTGATGTAACCCACAAGACGGATAACTTCCATCCTATCAAGCAGTGGGTCTGGTATGTTCTCAACTACATTTGCAGTGCAGACAAAAAGTACCTGACCAGCCAAGAAACCAATGACAGTTGTCACAAAAAATCCAATCCGTATAGGTATGGTGAGACATAAGAAGGTCCAATCTAGCACAGGTAAAATTTGATGGTAGGCTAACAGGAAAAGCAAACACATATAAATTAAGAAAGTGTTAGCTGAAGTTGCCATGACTAAGAGCTGCTTTTGTATGCTGTTAATGTGTGCCATTTTATGAGGCGGGTTCCATATGGTTGCAGCACTCACATTCCCAGTTGGTCACCAATCCTGATACGTTTCTCAGTGCAAGCTGATTTACTTCAGAGTTCATAAGGGATGTGTAGAGTTCAACTTGGTTTGACACAACCAAAAAGCTAATAGACTACTACATAGCATCCCTTGACAGCAGACTGATTTGGATTGGAGGGAAACAAGGAAAGTTCTGATCACTCCACACTAACTTCCTCAGACTCTCCAAAGTGGTTGTAGTGATTACAAAATTGAGCGCTCAACTACTCTGGCATCCAATTACCTAAACCTTATGCCTTCTTATCCCATTACATACCTTATTGCTACTATGTGCTTAATGAGGAAATAAGCAACATGGTAGCAATAACATGTTTGATCACAATGCCATGTATATGAGTAAGGGGCATTCCAAAAAGTGGGAAGAGACAAGAGAGAAATACCTTTGAAAGATCAATTGGCACATCAAGGTAATGATCCAAGAAGTTGGCATTCTGTTCAGGATCCAAAAGCTCTAAAAGAGCACTGGCCGGATCCCCTGCATGACCACGTCCCAGCTATTTCCAACATAACCACAAATCACAGTCCAATTCATGCATAAGACAATCTAGTCTTAAGACCCTCATTATCATAGGCAACCATCCATGTGGGTATGACATCCTAAATTACATTGCACTAGTTAATGCCTGCTATGCAATGGAACAGTACAGTGGTATTTCTACAGAAATGGATCATAGAGTACCTTGTCAATCTCATCAATCAGAACAAGTGGATTCCCAGTGCCTGTGGCTTTGAGACATTGCACCATCTTCCCAGGCATAGCTCCCACATATGTCCGGCGATGACCCTGCCAAACACAATCCTTGGTACATAGCCTTCTCCACAATATGCCAAGTGCTGGTAGAATGTATCTGCTTGATATATTGTAGAAAGAATTATGATTACCATCAGGCTCTAGGTTTAGAGCTTTGAGAGATATACGAAGCACACATAAGGCTTCGCACTTGAGCAAAGAAAAGATCAGGTCACTTTGAAAGGATGAACTTAGCCACATCAGCCGTAACTGTCTTAGTGGTAGCTATAGTCTATGCATAAACAAAATCAGCCAAAAGTCACAGCTATATCTATAAGATTGCAGAGAAAACTCCAGAATAACACTTCTATAGTAACCGTTTGATCAGTTCCAGCCAAAAAGTCACAGATAGACCAAAGCCATCTGAAGTAGGATGTCAAAACCATCTTTGGTTTGACCAACCATACACCAATGCAGGGTTCAGAAAGCTCAAACATGTAGAAAGACATTGGACTCATTTGACAACTTGCTGTAGCCTTCTCTACATGCCCAGAGATCAAGCAAATATGAAAATGCCACTCCATGCCAGGACTAGGTTGTGATTGAAACTATGCTCCTGTTGAAGCTGAAGGTAACCCACCTTAATTTCTGCCACATCACCCAAACCCCCAACAGAGAAGCGGTAAAATTTGCGATTGAGAGCATTAGCTATGGAACGTCCAATGCTGGTTTTTCCCACGCCTGGAGGCCCTGCCAGACAGATGATTTTGCCTGCCAAAGACAACCAAGTACTCTGTTAACTCTGCAAAAGTAAGAACCTAAAAATCTGACCAAAAAGTGCAGTCTGCTGCAAACCATTTGCACAAAAGGTGTCATTTAAACAGAGCGAAGGAACAAAAGCAGACCTTGAGCTGTTCCCCGAAGCCTTCCAACTGCAATAAACTCAAGGATGCGCTCCTTTACATCTGAAAGCCCATAATGATCATCATCCAGGACTTTTTGTGCTTGGTAGACATCAAAGTTCTCCTCACTGCAAACAGAATCACAACACCATGTCAGCCTGTTCCAGAAGGATGACCAGATTGGCATTTGTCAGCAACCAGCAATGAGCATCAAAGGTTATCATAGGACCTTTACGAGAACACACTCCAAGACATGGAATCACATGGCCTCAACCACCACAGAAACGGTGTTCCTAAGAATATGTTTCAACCCTTCTTGTCCTAGAGCTGAAGAAGTGCCACTGGTGATCCACTGCCAGAACATGTATCCCCAAAAAATGACCACAACCTAGCTGAAAGTGAGTGCGAACCTGTAATGACCCCAGGGAAGGGAGGTAAGCCAATCGAGGTAGTTGCGAGTAACATTGAACTCACTAGAGCTTGACTCCAGACCCTGCAACTTGCTCAGCTCCTCGTCAATAACTTGCAAAACATGTGGAGGGCAGTCCTTTCGATGTGGCTCCAATCTCTCCCGGAACTTTCCTGCTCCAGATAATGCACAACATGCACATGCAAGGACATCTAAGGAATCCACCAAAGAAGATAGAAAGCAATTTCAGGTGAAGTGGGAAGAAACAAAAAGAAATTAGGCCCACAAAAGTCTTACCAGTCAATGCTGTCTTATCATCAGTCTCCAATCCCAGCTCCTGCAGCATTTTACCCAAGAATGCACATAAATTAAGTTTTTCTGGGTTTTGACATGATCAGAAACAACACAGGATGCTCTTTCAGTTGCAAAAGGTTACAGACTTGTCAGTACAAAAAGAGATGGGAATTACACCTTCTTTATGGCTTTCAACTGCTCCATCAAGAAATATCTCCGCTGATCACCACTAATTTTCTCCTCCACACCCTTTGCGATTGATTGCTGCATCACACCATGGCAATTTAACAGAAACTTAAATACTGGTTCTTGCTTTGACACCACAAGCACTCTTTCCTATAAGATGTACACAGCAGGCACTGAGCACACAACATTTGATGGAGTTCCAGATGACTAGTACTGACCCACCTAACACAATATGCTTTATAAGAGAATATATACAATTACCTGCAATTTACTCAGTTCAAGCTCCTTCTTCAGTAACATAAGTGTCAGGTGCAGACGTTTCAAGACCTGTGCAGAAAGAAGGGCAAAATCACCAGTCAGAACCTCCTTTAAGTTAGTCTCAACAAGAAACCTACAATATCAGGGACATTGTTGGAGCAGCTAGAAAAGTAGAATCATCTCATCTTTAAAGAACTGACCCTTTAGCTGCCTTTTTCAATATACCCATGACCACAAGACCAGGGTCTCCAGAGCTTGATTCCTAGTTTTTAAAGGATTTGTAAACCCAAAAAATCTGACAATCTTTCTGCATCCAGCAACTTGGGAAAAAAAAAAGTTATGAAATGACCTGTACTAATGTTGTCAAGATATTTGCAGTCTGGATTACATAGTCTGAAAGCTCGTAGTGCAAGTGAAAGAGGAAGCAAATAAACAATTTGAAATTTCCTACATATGAGTGTAAAAAAAGGACTTTACATCTAGTTCTTCCAGAACTTCCTGCAATGAGGGTTCATCGGCAGTAGTAAGTGCAGCTCCAAAGTCTGCCAATTTAGATGCATTGAATTCACCTGTGTGCTGCTCAAAGCATGCAACAAATTCCCCAAACCAATCAATCCCCTTAAATAACCCAAGAAGAAACTGTTTGATCCTCAGAAAGCAGCAATGACTAATATACCCATAACCACCAGAAGTGTAGCAGGGAAACTGCTCGACTGTTAAATTCAACCAAGGATATTTCTTCATCCTCTAATCTGTTACACTTAGAAAGAAGGCTGACCTGGACAAACATCTGAATATGCTCTTTGTAGAGAGGGTTGAGCCGCATGAGGTCCTTCATGGTGCTCACTACCTCCAAAACTGTGGCTTTCAACTCATCTTGGGTTGAATCATATGGTTTGTCCTACACATGTGTCCTTCTTGTCAGCAAACAACTCCAACATGCAGAGTTCTGAAAGCTTACAGACAATATAGCTGGGTAGCTGACTTCTGATATTCAAAGCACCGCATTGTCACATCTTCAAAGGCTAAGCAAACACAGGTCCCAGTAAAGGCCCTAATGCTTAAAGGATACCCATTGTCATGATCAAACAGAAATGACCTGGAAAGCAAATAATAAAACAGTGAGCAGGTATCACACACCCTCAGATGGTCAACAGAAACTGACATTAGATCATCCTCCACCTGAATCCCAGCCACCCACAGGATACCAATAACAGGGTTTATAATAATTAAAACTGAAATGGACCAGAGAGAACACAATATTTTGTTAGGCACCATCAACACATATGCCAGGCCATTGTATTTTACCATGCCAGTGAGGCGGAGACGCCGATGACCCATGAGAAGAAACTGAGTAGCACTCTCCCCATCCAGTGGCCTCATCACATTTGTAATCTGTCACAACCCCCATATTGGGCTTATGAACAAACATCCAGAAAAATGGATAAAACAATCAGCGAACAGCGTTAAGAGAAAGGGAAAAGAATAGTCAAGAACCTGTGCGAAAGTCCCATACTCATGGAGGCGCTTAAATAGTTCCTCTCCACGAAGATGCTCAGTGCCCTCTCCTCCCTCAGCTGCCGTCAACACAGTAGACCCATCCTTGGCTTTAGCATCCTTGAGCAAAAATGTACCAACCCAGGGAGTTCCTGCTGCCTTCAACTCTGCCAACTTTTCTGAAAGCTTTGGATCCTACAAAGACGGAAGTAGATTGCCACAACATCAGATGGTGAGAATCTGAAAGCTGCACTGCGATTCAAGCTTAAGGGCTGGCAGAATGTAGAGCTCTTGCAGCAGAAGTGTGCCAATAACAAGCCAACGAAGGAACCCTGTCTAAGAACTACTCATACCTTAATGGTGATGGGAACATAGAACCCTGGGAACAGTGGTCTCCTTGTCAAAGGTACAGCAACAACCTGCATTTCGAGCTCACAAGTGCCAATGGGTCAAACCAGACATTCCATAAGAGCTCAAACACCCATTTGCAGGCACACATAAAACCCTGAACAGAAACCTCTACTGAACATTGAGCTGAAGCACAACAGGATAATCTAGACACAGAATATGAGCTGAGAGGGTGCCTAATTACAAAAGGAGACAAAGAAAACTGACATTTCAATGAAATAATCCCCCCAAGAGATTGTGTTTTAATATCCCATAGGCTACCAGACTCCAACACTGGAATCATGTGAACATGATGCAAACACTCATGTAATAAAAACCCATCTTGAGGAAGAACTGAGACAAGATATGCGCTCTAGAGAAAGTCAAGAGAAGCATATACCCTAGCTGGTCGAGGACCAGTAGCAGGCACAATGGCACCAGCTTGTGGTGCAGAGTCAGATACAACAGCCTCTCCCCCATCCTTGGACTCTTTCTCTCCATTGCCCTCCTTTGCCTCCTTTTCTGCATAAAAGGACCAGGGAACAATCCTTATGAATCCCCACACCATCAATGCCACCGAATATCAATAGTGAGCTCTCCTCAGCTCTCAGACACACAGGAGAAACTCCTTTGCAAAGGAGTTGAAGAGAAATCCATACAGAACTTTCTTAAACCCTAATCTAAAACCCCAACTTGAGGACTTCAATCTGCAGATGGCAGGCTGATCCCAGAACAAACATCAGACTTGCACATACATCTGTGTGAGCCACCATGTAAGGTCCGAGATCAAGGCTGTTCTGATTTTATGAGAACAGATAAAAATTCGATTGTATTTTCTTCTAGGACATAAGATTTGCAGCAGATTGAGCACTCACCACCTCCCCTCCAGATATTCAGGAGTCCACGTCGTTTGCCTGAGTCTTTGTTCTCGCCTCCTCCCTTTCCTCCTCCTCCAGAAACTCCACTCCCGCTATCGCCAGAAGAAGGGGGTTTCGCTCCGTCCGCCTCCTCGCTAGCTACTTCTTCATTGGCAACTGGTTCCTCAGTCTCCCGCTCCACTCCCTCACTCTCCCGTGCTGCTGCTCCATCCGCCTTTCCCGACGAATTGTCTCCATCACGTCCCGAGCCCGAGGTGGAGGAAGACAAGAAGCGTGTCCGGTAAGAAGCGGATGATGTTGGTCCCGCTGTAATCCGCGAGTGGGGTACTAACGTATCCCAGAGAACCAAGAGCGGGGCTCGATCGACGACGACGCTACTTCCCGCACTCCATTCCCCCCCAACTCTTGACACTGCCACAATACTCCGCAGCACAGGCACTCGCCTAACAGCGGCGGGTGCCATAGCTGCCAGCATGTGGCCTACTTCTCACAGCCAATCCCGTCCTCCTTCCTCACTCCCTCTCGCAAACCTTCTCTCTCTCTCTCTGTCAGAGAACGATGTCTTCCACGAAGAACTCTGGGCACAGTCGAAACCAATCATATCCCTATCAAAGCGCACCAATTACAAATCCACTGCACATTCCTCTCTCAAATTCTTCTTCTCCTACTCCTCCTGGTCGCTGCTCCTTCTCCTTCCTTGGCTTCGAGCGCACGCCACCACACCGACCCCACATCGCCGAGGTCACAATTCCTCCTTTCTTCCAGCGCTCTTCTGCACAGTGCAAAGGGCATGTCCCTCTTTCTTGCTCGAGATTTTAGAGTTGCAAAATTAGGGCACAGTTTTAGGGTTTCTAGTTCCGCCGGATGGAAATGAATAACGTGCTGGAACGACCGAGGAGCAATTCAGCGCGTAATCGTCATCTTCTTCCACAAATTCTGTCTTTGGCTGGAATCCTTGGAGTGATGCGTAAGTGACTAAAATAAGGGTGAGAACTCAAAACCTAAGAGACCTAGTTCACTTTTTGAATTCTTTTTTTTGGGCCAAATTTCTATTTATAGAAGTGGCTGACAAAAAATACACTGTGAAAATAATTAAATAATTGATTCAACAAGGATGTCAACATTCTATTAAAATCCTATTTTATTTTAAATATTTTTTCTTCATGCACTTAATTTTTTTGGAACTATGAAATATCTGAGTTAAGACTAGCTAAGTTACTCATTATTATATGGGATGTGATGTTCACCCCACATAAGTGGATGTAAAATTTGCATGGGTTGATGATCTTGTGCATGCATTTATGCATGCAATATTAGGGAAAGTAATATTTGCATGTGAGATGTTCATCTTTTATTATGAGTAGCCTAGGGCTAAAGTTTGTAACAACTTGTCTGATTTTAAGGTTGGGTGGAAAGCTTGTTGTAAATATTTGTTTCATTTCATATTTATTCTCTTATTGATTTGTTATCAATTTTAAACATTTTAAGTCTTCACAATAGAATATTAATTTGTTGTCAATTTTTAACATTTTAAGCCTTCACAATAGAATGAAAACTTTTTATCCATTTGTCTAATTGGAAGACACTAATTAACATGACGATCTTTTGGTGTTTGAAGTCCTCGTTACAAACTAACAAACTTTCCATCAATTTGTCACAATGGAAGTTTTCTTATTACAATACCCCATCAATGTTTAGGTTCAATTATCTAATTCATTCGAAAATCTTTCCCAATCTAATTTTCTATGGTGCAATTTTTTTATTACAAATATTAGTAAGGACTATCCACAAACCTTTTAAAAGGTTGAGTTGAAAATAGTTGCTTCTGTGTATGATAACAAATCAATGTTTTTAAGATATGTAGATCAACATTTACATGCACAAACCAATAACACAAAATTCTTGAACTTGATTTCAAAAGTTTTAAGGTTGAACAATACATTCCCTTATTCAATAGATATCATTACACAATCGAATGTCACATGTTGCAACTAAAATTGAAATATAATAAAAATTGGAACTTTACAATTTGCCAAGGCTCCATTTTGTGAAACATATCAAAAGTGGCATTTTCCAATTGGCATTGTACCTTTTTTTTTATGTCAATATGCATATTAAGATATTTGAAATTTAAAAATTACTTTTTAATGTGTGTGGAATAAGTGGTGTGTAATTATTGGTGGAAGGACCAAAGTGGGGTTTTCTTCTATACCAATTTATTACTAATATATTATTGTTATTATGGGTCAACTTGTATATTGTTGTTAATAAATATATTTTAAAAAAATTATATATATATATAAGATAATTTTTGATTGTATGGGGATTCTATCCATACTCATAAGGTAGACATGCCCATCACAAAACACAAGTCAATAATTGAACATTTATTCATATATTTCTCATTTCTTGTTTTTTTCTAGTGATATTCATTGTTATGGGTGTGCCAAATGAAGGTCCATAATATCTCGTGGAATGTTAGAAGTAACTAAACTATGTTCAAGGATTTTAACTTTTTGAAAGCCTAAGTGTTTAGACTTAAGTGTTTAGACATTGACTTGTCTATCCTAGTGCAAGGAAGGTTTAAGAATATTCATTTCAATGTTTAAACAAGGCATTACAAACACGTTGGCCTTGCCAATAGATAAGATGTTGTACATCTACGTACTTTGTCCACATTTTAAACACCAAAAAAATTCGTTCCAATCTAAACAACCTAAACACTTTCATCATAGAAACCGGTTTACTTAATGTGAAACTGGTTTTAATAAGGTAAAACTTCCAAAAGTTGGATCCGTGATAGTCCTTGTGGGGGCAAGGCCCAACAAATGTGATGAAGGTATGTGTGGTGATTGACATCAACTCATGATCCATTATATATTCATCATTGATTCATACAAGTGTGGTTTGTGCCATTGAACATACATTGTACTTAGGGTTGCTAGGAAAGACATCTTTATGGACTTGTCAAGATGTTCTAAATGTCCTTTTTAACATTTTGACAAACAATAAATTTTATATCTCCTTGTTATCTAGATTCAATTTTTTGTTAGGGCAAAATATTAGACTTATTTTGTTGAAGCATGTTCACATCCTTTTCAACATCCACAACATCCTTGTCATCCTTCCTCATGTTCTTTATCATCTTTCCTTGTGTTTTTTTTGTAATTCCTTGTTTTCCCTTGTTGTCCTTCTTAGTGCATGTTGTCATCCCTCCCATAATAATTGTAACTAGGGAACATTGTCTCAACATTGTGACATTGGATCAATTTCTCCTAATGTTTACATGCTTTCTAAACATGATTTTCAAGCACTTCTAGTAGCTCAATTATAATGCATAAGAACCATTAATATTATCTAGCAAAGAATGTGACGAGAAAACATGACCACAACACCCATATCATTAGTTGAGGTCTCGTCACAAAGAGAAGCATTTTTTTCATCTACATCCCCAATTTGTTTTAAAGAATAATGATGTCAAAGTGGTGTTGTGGGAGTGTAAATTGCTAGAGTTGTAAAACCAACATATAGTTCCAAAGTTGACTTTTGCACTCAAGTGCGTTAGAGGCAAATAACTTCGTTATGTGTGTGTGTTTATTTGTAAGGTGATGAAATTGAACATGGTGACTATCTATGGGGATTGTGGATAACAAGGGCAACCCATGAGCGCATATATATTCATTAACCGTTTATACCCACCTATGAAGAATTGATGAGGTTAATGGGAAGTTGTGGCAATTAGGCAATGTTATTTATCAAGCTGACAATTTCGTACTTTCTGAGTGATATTCATAATGTGGTGAATTTTGATTATACTAACTCATGCCATGTAATTTTGGACGTTGCTATAATTGACTTAAAATTTATCCTAGAGATGTTATGGATAGGGTTTATTCTACAATATTGTAAGGGATGGTTAGAAAGGGAGTTAACAACTTGTCATAGTTGACATAGGATGTCAGATTACAATTTCAACTTGCTACACATGTCAATATGCCACGAATGCATTGGTATGTTTTCAATTCTTCAATGCATTTCCATGTAGAAGGTCACATGCAAAACACATAATTTGTTGAGGTGTGCATATTCATAACATTTTTTGTGAATTTTTCAGTGTTTCTGTCATAGGAGTTCATTGTGTGATATCACTTTGTATCTGCTGATCGTCCATGTGGCCAAGGTCTGAGTGTGTTCAACACCACCATGTAGATGTTTGAAGCAGTTTCCTCGTCAACTTGAACTGAACCAGTTTGTGGTTCCCTTGTGTTTCACCAACAAATTACCAAACAGCTATAGTGACATTTCTTTAGAACCTTGTGTTTCCCTTTGTATCTTCACATCACAAGACATATTAGGAACTGCATTTGCAATAGCCCAAATCTTTATGTTCAATTAATCTGTTTCTTTACTAAGTTCTCAGTCAGACCAGAATAATTGCTGTAGTCAAGTCACCAAGGCAGAATCAAAGGCCTGTCAAAGGCATGGCTCAGCTTTCCATCCATGGGCAAGCAAATAAAGCTGTTAGAAATTGTCCACTTCAGTTCACAACTCCAGTGACAATTGCAGAAAAAAGGATTAAAAAAAAGAAAAATCTCACACTGCATAGAACTGCACCGGTGCCTATATACACTGGCATATTTGAAAGTTACCAATAGCCACAAGACATTGGAACTTTCAAATTTGACATTGGATCCATTGTCAGGTGCTTCAGCCTGTAAGCATCAGGTTGCCTCTCTAGTTCACAAACCAGAACCAAAACTACAAATGCATGCTATACACCTGTTAGCATGCGACAAAGCTTAATACACATGGGTAGCATACTTGCATCTTCAGGTTCTCAGAATGAATGACACGACACCTTATAATTTGCAGCCTCAATTGTGCATGATGTGGTGGCTCTGACATTAGAATCTAACATGACTCTGGGCTGCCTTCCCAACTAGTACAGCCAAGGACTAGCTTCCCTAACAAGCACAAATACACTACCCCCATCACCTCGAGAAATCCGCAGATCTTCATCCAGAAATGTGGTGAGTAACCATGACTCTGCTCTGTTACCCTGGATTGGGAACTTCAGAGGTGGCTGCCCAGATATGGTTCTGGCCACAGACAATGCAGCATCTTGGAGAGGCCGCAATAATCCTTGAATGGGTGTGAGATCAATTGTTCGTCCAAGAACATCCACACTCTCTGGAACTTCAATAGAGTCTGTGAGCTTTGGAGTTGAAATGATACCTTCCTCAAACTTGATCTGCAGCCATGCAACCTTGACACAGGCGTTAGACATCCTACCTCCTTTGAGACTGACACCACCAACTAATGATCCTACCACATGAAGTATAGTAACTAGAACTATTGACATAAAATGAATGATGGAATTCCATCGCAATTATGTGTTGCTGAATAAAGACTAGTGCGGTAATATCACTATGATCAAGAATGATCTGCAAATAGCACCTGAGAGGTGGGAAGATCAGGAACATAGTCTGGACACAATTACCTGAACTCGCTTTGGGCTGCGGACTTCAAATGATGCAGAAGTACTGAAGGAAGTAGTGGCCAAAGGGCCCTCAAAAACAACGGAGTTTTCGACAGTAAATGCAGAAGAGTCTATAGTCTGTGAGATTTCGCCCACCTTCACAAGTGGCAAGTTCCCTGTTGCCAGCAGAGGGAATATCTCGGAGTAGGAGGTGTATCTGAATCATGCAGGATGGTATGAGGTCAGCTACAAATAGACTGATAGCAATCCACAAGCTTCAAGGTACAGCCGTACCAGAACCACATACAGGACTCAAGCTTAAGTGTATCACATGGCTGAGGACCCTTGCTTTCCTGAGTTTAGCTCTCTTGCAGCAGGAATGAACAGTGAACAGAAGGAATTAACATTCTTCCATATGAAGGCCATTGCATTAATATGGACCTTAGTAGCTTTGAATTTGACTTTCTATATACCACAGTGGTGAGAGGGAAGCACAAAGTGGAAATTTTAAGCCAAATTGAGCATCCCCACAACAATTTTTGTGCCTTCAGGAAATTTAACTACATCTACCATTCTGCCCTGCTACCTCATATTGATTCATGCATTGCAAGAATGAACAATGCATCTGCATGATATTTGGTAAAGCACAGCAGAACTATTGCAAGTGACAAATGATGTGGAAAATGCAACATTTTAGAAACTCCATTCCTGTGCTTGAAGAGGATGCTACCAGAGATACTAGAGTTAAAGCACTAGAAGCTATCAGGAAAATGTGCAGAAGTTGAAGAGGGTGAAAAATACATACGCAAGGATCCACTTCCCATTTAGGAGTGTTAGAGCTTCAGTGGGAGCTGGTGTGGGGTTCTTTGCCTCTAGTTGTGTAATGAGCTCAATGACCTCAGCTCGTGTGTCACTGCTGGCACGCAAACCTCGCTGTGTGCCATAAAGAGAATCAATTAGTCGTTGCTTCAGCTCCACCACATCTGTGTTTTCATCTGTGACAGCATCTACTACATCCTCTGCTGGTGGTTCCAAGAGCCCAGCAACCTCAGCATCATCATCTCTGCAGTACACACCCAATCCCTCAGTTGGAAGACAGGTTGTGGAGGTTTCAAAAACATATCTAGAAGACTGCAGAGAAATCTCCACAATAACACTTGGAAGGCAACCATTCTATCAGTTCTGGCAAAACCAAAACAGGATGACAAGGACAAATGCAGCCATCACTTTAAGATTGTCACTCACAAAGTATCAGACCATCACCTTCATCATGAACAGCAGTGACTAGCTGCTGCCATGACTTCCCACTCGGTCCATCAGCTCCTGACAGTGGATATAGACAAGTACATAATAATCTGCCCACAAATCAGACAAATACTTACACAAACATCCACATCCTCAGTTTCTGCTGTGTTTCTGGAACCAATGGAAAGATTCACTCATAATGTTGGCTAGCACACAAGAGATATAGCTAATAAAAGAGTCAGTAGTATAGCTGCAGCCAGTTCATGAGGCTGGTAAGCTTGATTTTGTTTTAGCTTGTGCATGTACAAGCAAGCATCTAAGCCTAAAGTATAGAGAGATTGAAATAGAGCAAGGATAGTGATTGGGGACTCCTGCACCCTACACAAATTGTTTAGGCACACCATTGGTGACTACTTGGATACAATACATCTGTGAAAGTCACTGGAAGATATATCCATGGGATTGCAGGAAGATCTCCACCATATCACTTTGAAGATAGCTGTTGCATCACTTCCAGCAAAACCAAAACTTGTTCACACAACAAGAACAAAGGCAGCAGCAGTCATAACCCTATGTCCGTGTCACTCACAAGGTATCAGACCATTGCCTTTATGATGGATGCTGCCATGACTCTCCCACTGGCTTCATCAGCTCCTCACAAAGAAACACATCCATACTTCTAATTTGAAGAGTTTTGACCAGGGGTTCCCACAAACACAATAGGGAATTCACTCACACAAGTAATGTCAGGTCTTAACTTGAGCTTTGAGGGAATACTGGAGACCAAGTGTGGCATGGTAAGCTGGACTAAGGAGGTGGTTTTGTAGGGTTCAATATACACCCTAGTATAAGACACTGTTTCAGATATAAGATTACAGAGATAGAATATGGATACCTTGCAAAGACATAGGACTGCACATAATTGCCAGCAAAGTACCAGAAAAACCAAAGCCACAAAAAAATGACCCTGACGGGAGGGGAGACATGAGCCAGCCACTGTTTCTACAATCCTTGTAGCCTGCAAGCGACAAGGGCAATCCGAATATACAAGACTACACATGTGTGACATGTGATCAAACATTGCTAGATAAAGCCCCGGAGTTCTACTAGCTCCTTGCACTGATCATCGACGATATGAAATGTGATGACTGCAGCTCAGGTTTCCATGTCCTCTCGCTCTTGTTGTCAGCACGCAATGATGTATCCTTCATCTTGCTTTGCTAGGTTACAAATTCTTGTAACATACAAAAAGAAAGAGAGCATAGATGAGCACTCGGGAAAAGAATTTGGTACAACGAAAGTTGCTATTGTTACCCGGCACTGGCAGAAACGAGAATTAAGTCTCCCCGCTGCTGCTTCCTCCCAGCTTGCATGCTGTGTCGCGACCAGGATGCTACTGTTACCGCAGGAATTGCTGACCGAGATCGGAGCTGATCCTCTTGCAAGAATCCTCGCAATGCCAGCGATGAAGGTGAGAGAAATTTTCTTTGATGATGTAATTCTGTTCGCAAAACCCGGAGATCAGAAGGCAACATGCCGGCCACATTTGGAGTAGTACTTGCAGCAGCTAGAATCCCCGCCATGATATTCACTCCTCTTCAATTCCCGAGTAAGAATCACAAACCCTACTTACTCCTGAAGATTAAAAAGTGTTCTCTCTTGTTGTTGTCGTCGTTGTTATCTCCTCTCCTCTCCTCTCCCCTCACGTCCTCTTCTCTCTTCTCGACTCGATTCGCTGTACTGTCCTCTTCTTTCTTTCTTTCTACTACGTCGCGCGCTCGCTCGAAGCAGCCGCACCACACGAAACCCGCAAACAAGCGACGGACGAAAGAAGTTCCGCACGAGCATGATATGCAACCGACCAGTATTATTTAAAAAAATTTTGTGGGGAATTTGCGCATTGCGGCGACCAAAAAAAACTCAGTGCGAATTGTAAAAGGACTTTTTTTGGAGGGAAAAAAAACACTGCAAAATTCGCCATATTTTGAGGAAAAACAAGTCACATATCGCCATATTTAAACAATGAGTTCCTACTCGTCGCCAGAACTAGGCAGGAATCTTTAAAATATTTACTATACTGGTCTGACCTGTAGCCAAATGTGGCGCATTCCTCTTGTGGATGATCGCCAGTCCACCTAATTGACTAAATTGGGAAAA
>Ga0116227_10005755_pt1 | contig 25781 bp, 24 predicted proteins | sample S1TSphgellanicum_FD_89693 | JGI IMG/M metagenome (GOLD analysis project Ga0116227, IMG submission 89693) | Host-associated microbial communities from peat moss isolated from Minnesota, USA - S1T2_Fb - Sphagnum magellanicum MG | ecosystem: Host-associated > Plants > Peat moss > Unclassified...
AAAAAAAAAAAAAAAATCGGGCAGGGAGGATGGGATTTTCGTCCATCCAGAAAACGGCCTCAACGGGCTCATCCGCAACTGGTGCATTGGTGGGTGCTAATTCACTCCAGCCGGAAGGGGGTTCGTTGGGGGCAAAACATGTCCTGGCAGGTACTTTTGTACCCAACGCATTCATTTCCTTTGGCCTGTTTAATATTTTCCCCACACGGCTCCACATCCAGAGCGCCGGTCGTTGCGTTGAACAAGAAGCCCCATTAGCAAAAGGACCCATAGCCAACTCCTACGCCTTCAAAGGGGAAGAACACAAAAATGACCAAAGGCTAGGATGTCACATGGATGTCCACCATAACCTACTAACAAAAGCCGCCGTCACCTATTGATGCCTCCACAAGTCCCGACACTTCCATCGCCTGCCGCAACCTGGTGATGCCATTGTAAGTGTCAAAGTTGCCATCGCTTGAGTGGTGACAGCGAAAAGTGCACCCGCTGCTTGGGCAAGTCACAGAGCTAAAAGAAGACCAACCGTTAGACGCGCACACCCTTGGAGGCTCCTCCAAAAAAAATGCTGAATGCCACCTCCAAGGTCTTCTCAATGCTTCGTTTCTTAACGTCATTTGGAGTCTTTTTAATCCTTAATTGGCCCTGTATGCAATATATTTTTTAAGACAATTCATGTGGGTAATGGCAGTAATCCCTGTCAAATATGGAGGTGTAAAAGAACTATCCGTCGATTCTTCAAAATCGAATGGCCACGAATTAATTCGTGGACTAATTTATTGCTTTTTTTGGTTTTCTGAATGATTATTCGTTGATTTCTCATTTGACTATCTGCAGAATACGGACAGTATCCGCATGTACGGTCACGATCTTGATTCGTTTGTAAAATACTGAATTTGAACCGTCGGATGCAGTTCCGCGTGCGGGCGGTCTGCGGTCAGTTTCGATGCATCCCCGGTGCGCTATTCGCAACCGCGCGGTCACGAGGATGGACCGCGCAAACTCCCTGACGGTCGCCCTCGTCGTTTCCACCCGTCCATGGCTGCTGCTGCTTCGCAGCAGCGGAGAAGGGTTTTCTCCTTCTGCCGTCGTCGCCTTGCGGGGCCCCGATCCGTCGCTGAGGGGCACGGATGGATGCGATTCTTGTGCGAGTGTATCGGCAAGGTCGCCACGTTCTCGTAGAAGGAATTTGAAAACAAGGGGACGCGATTTGAAACCGGGAGCTTTGTTTTAGGGTTTGAGGAACTTGCCGGTTGAAGAAAGAGGAAAAAAACGGTGTAGGAGACGGACGGAAGAAGGAAGGAGTTGGGGGAGAGGGAATGGCAAACTTCTAGAGAAGGGTCAGGGCGGTTTGGTTGCGGGGGGCGGGAGGGAGAAGGGATATGGGCAAAAAGCAGAAGAGGAAGCGGACGGTCGGGTTATCGAAATCGTCACCAAGAGCAGGAGGGTCGACCATAGCTGCTATCAAAGGCGTGGAGCCAGCATTTACGTTGGAGGGAAGGACGGGGAAACGCGTAGGCGCGGAAAATGATGTAGTTAGTGGAGCCGTGAGCATGGAAGAGCTAGGTTCGATCCGGTGCAAGCACGTGGAAAGTGGAGTGAATCTGGAGAAGCTGAGAACGCAGCTTGCGAGAGGAGGATTGGTGTCACAGTGCCATGATTGTAGCCAGGTTGTGTTGCCGACTGGAAGGGACAAGGCAGGGAGAGCAAAGGTAGTGAAGAGGAAAGGACCTGGGCCGTCGGCTGGGGATGGAAGCGGTGGCCAGAAGCTCTGGATTTGTCTGGCATGTGGTTTCATCAATTGCGGCGGCAGTCTGTTGTCCACACGAACATCGCAGCAATCAGATGATGGTGAAGAGATCGTCAAGATGGAGACAGTGACGATGCAGTACATGGGATTGTCCCATGCAAAGCAGCATTCAAGGCAGCGGGAGCCATCACATCCGCTGGCCATGGAATGGGGCGAGGATCTGACCTGCTGGTGCTTCGTTTGTGACGTGGAAGTGGATTACAACAGTGAACCCTCTGCTCCGAATTTGGCATCAGAGGGACAGGACATGGCCTCATCCAAGCTGAAATTGCTGCAGCAGGCAGCAAAGTTGGTGGAAGACAAGCTCCAAGAAACAAAAAACCTGAAGATAGATGCAGCTACGACTACCAATGACAATCAGGGAAGTGAATCTAAAGTTGATGAGCCTGCCAAAGTTAGCAGCAGTAATTCTATTGAAGCAGAAGTAAAGCCTGTGAAAGAGCGGTGTGTAATTAAGGGTTTGATGAATCTTGGCAACACTTGCTTTTTCAATTCAGTTATGCAAAATTTGCTAGGCGTAGATATGCTTTGGGAGCATTTCAGTGTGGGGGGCTCTGTACAAGAAGGTCCCTTAACAACAGCTCTCAGAAAGTTTTTCCAAGAGATAGATCCTAAGAGTGATGAATCCTCTGATTTTAGAATCCATGATGCAGGGGCATCAAGCTCTTTTAGAAGGACTACAAGAGCCCGCTCATTCAGTAGTAATATAGGAAACACTTACACTCCTAGAGATCTGTTTGGTGCTATCTGCATGAAGGCTCCTCGATTCAAGGGTTTCCAACAGCAAGACAGTCATGAGTTGCTCCGATGTTTGCTGGATGGCTTGCATACTGAAGAAGAGACCATGTGGAAGGTGGCAGAACCTGGAAGAAATGGGGAAGTGATTGAGTGGGCAATGGATGTGGAGCCAGATGTGCTTCGTTCTGAGAGAGGAGGAAGGTCAAAACTGCAAGGTGTGAAGACTGAAGATGGGGAGGGTGAGAGCATGAAGAAAAAACGGGAAACCTTCGTGGAGAAGATATTTGGTGGACAGCTCTCAAGCACTGTGAGGTGCTGCTTGTGTGGGCATTCATCAGTGGTGTATGAGCCTTTTCTTGACTTATCTCTTCCTATACCCTCAAAGCAACCCAACAAGAAATCTGGTGTGCGCAAGGACCAGGCACGAGTGTCTTCTGTACTGCAGAGTCAAAGACTGCAGGCATTAGGGAAAGGAGCCAAGGGTCTTGAACCACTAGACCAGCCAAAGACATCCACCATGTCAGCAGATGCAAATTCTTGGGGTTCTGGGGAAACAGACCAAGCCTCTCAGTCGGTCACTCAAGGAGTGATTTGTCTTCCATATGATTCCAGTTTCAGGAATGGAAGCTCCCCGTATGGACAAGATGATGGTAATAATGATGCCAGTTCTCTCAAGCCAGAGAATTTATCTTCAAAGGAAGGGGCGAGATCCAGTCTTGCTGACAATCAGGCAGCTCAAACAATCCTCCCACCTGTTATGTGCCTCCCTTATGTTGCCACAGACAGCAGCAGGAGTTCCACACTGGTGGAGGATCTGGACAAAGAGTTTGCATGGATGGACTACACAGAAGATGTTGTGGAGACAAGTTCCCATGTGCCCACTGGTATTATTGTGCATGGTGGGTCATCTGTGGCCACTGACAAACTTTTGACTGCTGTCCCTGAAGCTCAACAATCTGCAGATAAAGGGCAGCAAACACTTGATGCTGGTAAGGAGTGTTCAATGGTTCTGAAATGTTTGTCAAGTGGGCACCAGACCTTTGGCAACTTTGATGACATTGGATATTTGACAGGTGCTCCATATGGGTCTGCTGAAGAATCTTGTGGCATGGATGAGATTGATGGGTCTGCAAGTGTTGGAGATCCGGTTTTTTTTGGACCAAGCCCTTGCCCTACCACTGAGGCTACTGATGTTTGGACCAGAGTTGATGAGGGAGAGGGGCAGCAGCAGCAGAAATTTGAGATGCTAACTTCAGAATCACTGCCTCTGTCGTCAGAAAAGAGCAATGATACACTGCCAGCAGTGGCAGGGGAAGGAACTAATTCAGCAGCAGGCACCTGCAAGCAGAAGGAAGGGGGTTTAACTAGTATGCAGTTGCATTCGAAGGCTGCAGGGAGTGAAATTGGTAAAAATTCCCATGGTGAAAGTGTGTTGGCAACAAATGTGGCTTCTGAAAAGGATCACACTGATTTTGATGGGGTAGCAGACCTTTTTGAGGACAGTTATGTGGAAGAAAAAGAGGATGGCAGACAGGCAGAAAGCACAAGGCAGGAATCTAGTAGCTCATTAATTCAGATGGATGGTTTCAGTAGTGTCTCAGACTCAAGGAACACAGGGAGCACCAGGGTGAAGAGAGATGAGTTTTACTTTGCTGGAAATGGTGGTGTTCTAGGGCTGAAGGAGGATAATGAAAGGGAAGAAGATGCATCCTTTCCCATGTCACTGGAAGGATGTCTATTAGCCTTTACCAAGCCAGAGCTTCTTTCAGGAGAGAATGCTTGGGGATGTGAAAATTGTTCTCACCAGTTGCAAGAAAGAAAAGAGGCAGCTTCAAGTCTGAAGTCTCTACACACCCCAGAATTAGAGTCCAAAAGACAGGATGCTATGTCAGGATCTCAATTGCAAGCTAGTGGCAACACCCTTGCTAAGGGTATTGGGGCTGGTGTAACTAAGACCAGTGAGGTACTTGATGGCAAGAATTTTGAAATGCAGATCCAAACAGAGGAGTTGCCCAAAGTGGAAGTGTCCTCAGGGAGCATAGGAGGCACTGAGCTTTCTGAGACTTCAAATTCCCTGGAAGATGCACTGAATGGTATGAATTTGGTTCCAGTGGATCTGGTTGAGAACAGGACGCATGGGAAAGGCAATGACCACACAAGCAGGGAATCTTGGAAGGGAGAAGCAACAAGCTGTTTGAATACTAATGAAGTTGTACCTTGTGGAGAGAAAGATGTAAAGTTTGGAGTTAGAAAGTTAAAAGCTAATGGAGATCAGGAGAGACATTTGGGTAAGGCTGCTGTGAATGACTGGGAAGACTTAGCAGATTTGAATGTACCTAGCACATCTTCAGCTGGATTGATGTATGTTGAAAGTGGAAAGCCAAGTGTTTGTCAGCTTTTAACAGATTCACACTATCCAGCAGAGAATGGAGAAAACAATGCCTTAAGGAATGGTGGAACTGATGAAATGGTGCAAGACTCTGAGATGAAAATTGGTCCTTTAAGATCAGGCAGCCAAGTGACTGGAGGAGCTGTTGCAGATGGTTATACTCTATTTTCTGAGGATGGAAGGTCAAAAGTAGATGATACTGTTGAGCCAGCTGTAAAACAGAAGCAAGCGCAACCGAATCAAATGCAGCAAACAGGAAATGATGGAGACTTTTACATCCCTGTGAAGATGGGGTTAGCATCTACAAGTAATTTGAAGTTAAGGAAGAATAGTAATGATCATGTGGGGGAAGCAGATGTTGAGCCAAAGTTGCCTTCTCTGTCATCTGGGTCATTAGAGGCAAATTCAAATGGTTTTGTGCAAGTTAGCACAATCAAAGCAGAGAACTTTTCAGGTACAGATCAGTCAAGGAAAATGAATCTCCGACCACGGAGTGGCCTCTCAGCTCTTGCTGGAGACCTCAGTGCATTACATGATGGGCATGCAAAATTGCAGAAGGCAGGCAGATTGAAATCACAGAAGGCAGTGGAGGACCCACCAAAGAAGGTCATAGTGAAACGGGATGCAGAGAAAAGATTCCTCATCAATAAAGCACCACCAGTATTGACTGTGCATTTGAAAAGGTTTGCTCAAGATATGCGTGGCCGGCTGAGTAAGTTGGGTGGCCATGTGACATTCCATGAATGGCTGGATATAAGCCCATTTATTGATCAAAGGTGGGTGTGTTTCTAAGTTCTACTAGAATCTTGTGGCTTTTCATTTGGTTTCTCTTAGTGCTGTAGCAACACTGTGCTTCTACATGGTGGCTTAGTCCATCTTAATTCCATTTACAACTGTGTTGGGGCTCCAAAAGTAAGTCCATCAGCACCATGGACTGTGTGGTTTAGCTGGGTAGGGTGAATATGATGGATGGTGCTGGCTGGTGTATCAACTTTTCAGTTGCATATTTCTGTATTAATGCAGTGTTTTTCTGTGTGGTTGCAGAAGCTCTGATAAAGGAGTTTACAGGTATCGTTTGATTGGTATTGTTGAACATTCAGGGACAATGCGTGGGGGACACTATGTTGCATATGTGCGAGGTCCTGTCAGTGGTGAGAATAGGTCAGAAGATGTAAACCCAGGATCACACACCTGGTTCTACATCAGTGATTCTCATGTTCGACAAACTTCTTTGGAATCTGTCTTGCAATCTGAGGCCTATCTCCTTTTCTATGAGAAATGTAGGATCAAAGATGCAGGTTGTGATTCATTCTAGAAGCTAGCTGCCTTGTTTCCCACTCTATTCATTCACAGCAATTATAGGAGTCTCTTTCTCTTGGGGGAGCTCTTATTGCTTTAGAATACTTGTCTCATGTGTTTCTAAACAATTATTGTCTGGCATGAGAGGCAATTTCATATAAGACCTTTCTTTAGTGTTGGTCTAGTTTTTCTTTTAAATTGGAATCTAGGGGGCTGGGAATTTGTGTCAGATTGACGAAGATTTTTCTCTGCTAAAGAGACTGGGAGGTCTGACTGAGGACTGTATCACAGATTATTAGCTTGTGGGACTTCCCATACCTCTTGTGAGGACATCAAGCTTATAAGACTTAAAGATGTGATCAATATGCTACACAGATATGCTAGCATCCTTCAATTTCCCTTTTTTGTGTCCTCTTCTTTAGCTCCCTCTCTTCTCTCAATCTCTTGGCTACCTTGATTGTGGAGACTGTCATTGAGTGCTTCTCCTGAGTGGTCATGTTATATCAAATAGAACGCAGGCATATTGGCCTCTTTCACAGCCACCTACAGGTTGGTCTACAGTCCACACATAGCTTGGCTGCCAGCTTTCTTAGCAGCTCAATGGCTTTTGGCCTCAGATGAGAACTGTGTCAGATACTTTTCCTTTCTCTCTCCACACCTGGTACCATAATGAACCTTTCAGCTTCTAGGGTGCTTGTTCTCCCTTGTGCTTTGGAATGGTTTTGCAAGAAAGTGTTCCTGCTGGTGTCTTCCTTTATATCGCCTTGTTGGATTTGAAAGGTACTGTTTCCATAGGGATATTTCAACAAGTATATAAGTCTTTCTTGAATTTGGAATAAAAGTTCCCATGATCTTATTTCTTCACACAACAAAAACTTTGAAATTGACAACCATATCCATCATGAAATGCATGCATCCCACTTGGTAGTATTACTTATCACCACATGAACACCATATATCATTAAACCTTAATTTTGTTCTTTAACATGTTCTTTTCAAGGAAATACACAGCAAATTAGAAACATCCTTCATCAGCTAAGCAAAACTGCTCATACAGTGTACTTGGTTATCCAAAGTAAATCACAACAGATGCCATTATACAGGCGAAGTGTTAGTTGGAATATTGCAATTGTATTCATTCAATTAGATGCAGTGTTCTTTTTTCCAAGAAATTGGGAAATTTTTATAATTTTTTGTTCTCCAAGTGTAAATTTAACTAATTTTGCTAATTCTTTGGAAAAATTAGCCAAATCTTGGATATTGAAAAATTGAAGCAGAAAACCCTAATTAGATGGATCTTGAAGTTTTAATTGCAAAATTCATTCCTACAAAAGTAAACAAAATTCAATCAAACATATCAGAGACTAATGTACAAACTTCTATTATTCTCATCAAGTTGTAATGAAAACCATTTTCAAACAATTTTGGAAATTGGAACTCTTCTCATTAGTGACTTCACTGCAAACTTTTGGATGAATGAAAATTCAGGCGCACTGAAATAATCAGAGTGCATAGAAATCACAACAATACATGGATCCAAAATTGATTATATATGGTCATATTTCCAACATGAAAAGTGCAAATCCAGGACCACCAGTGTAAATTGGAAGGATCTTGCACCTATTTGCCATGGCACTAAAATTATTGAACTCTACCAGTAATTTAAACATTCCAATATAATGACACTATAATCAAATTATTTTGTCAATGTGCATTTAACAGCTTCATCTTTGTAGGTGAATGTAGATCCATGATGCTCCATGTTCTGGCTTGACACTCCAAAAGCTCAGATTTGAAGCCATCTTCATCGTATGGAAGGAACTGCTGGCTGTATTGTCTCAAGACACACCGCAGGGGGTAGCATTTGACAGCCATAGTTTCTCATCAACCTGTGCAGAGGTTTCCCTTAACTACATTTTGCCTATGTTGCTTTGACAAGAAACTTAGGCATCACATGCAGCAGTCTCCAGTACAGCTGCTTGCTCCCAAAATGAATACTTTTTTCATAGCTTTGACATTACATGATCCATTGCATCCACAAGAAAATCTGCAATACAAACACATAATCAATCCACTAGCAACCTTCTAGTTGACCCAACAGGCAATCCATCCCTGCAAGGGTCCATAAATTGCTTGCTGTTGATTCTAGCACATTTTTGGTGGTCCTATGCAATTTGACACCACAAATCTAGCAGGGAAAGAGGAGAGAGTGATATGGAATATAGGAGATGAATCACCAGCGTCTTGCATGGAGAAACACATTGGTGGCTTGATTCTGAAAACATTGCTGTAAAGGCCTCCTTTTCCCACCAGCACTCCAAGGTCTGCAATTGAAGGGAGCATTAGTTAATTCACTGCCTGCTGCATCCTCTCGGCTTAACCTTATAGTTGAACATGATGAGTGGGTGGCACATTTATACCCTTCAAGTGCTCCATGAGAAGAGCAGCCTCTGCCTTCGCCGGTGTCTTTGCTTGCCTGTCAGTGACTAGCTCAACTCCCAGCATGAGACCCCTTCCCCGCACATTCCCTATCACTGCACAAACATGTGTCACAAAAAAATTAGACAACAACAAATTCTAGTCCCCTCTGAACACAATCCACACACTTGAGGATAGACAGATACATAAGTCTCTGCCTTGAAGCCAACAACCCTGCAAAATCTCCACTGCAATCATGAGAAAATGATGTATATAGCTTTGTGATAAAATTTCCAGGACATTGAAGGTCAGAGGCAGAAACAAGACAGAAATGCAAATATACAAGCATGCTTATCCTGAAGTGCTCGAAGGCGGTGAAGAAGGTGGTTGCCAACAGATGCACAGTGCTGCTGCCGCTGTTCACTGTCAAGCACCTTAAGCACAGCATGACCAGCAGCTGAGCACATGGGATTTCCACCATATGTGTTGAAGTGCAAACGCTGTGCCATCACAGCTGCAATCTCTGGTGTTGTCACCACTGCTGCCAATGGCAGGCCATTACCAATCCCCTGCCAAGCCATCACAAGCAGGTCTCAGCAGTAAGGGCCATTGTACCCACCATCAGGATCCCTCTCAAACAAAAATTCATGGGGAAAAATGCAAGAGGAAAGCAGAGTGAAGGACCTTAGCCAGAGTTACAATGTCAGGAGTAACACCCTGAGTTTGAAATCCCCAAAAGTGACTGCCTGTGCGCCCAAAACCTGTTTGCACCTCATCCGCAATGCAGAGCCCTCCAGCCTTTCTTACAATATCATATGCAGCTGGCAAATATCCAGGCGCAAGCTCCACTGCTCCACCTACCCCCTGTCACACAGCCTTTTCTCTCAGATCCTCTATCTTCCTGCTGCAACTCATAATCCTCCCAGGTTCAATATAGGACACAATAATTAAGTATACCCAACCCTCAAATTGACTCAAGCTGAATCATGGTGTTCCTTTACAGTGAATCATCTGCACTACAGTAAAGGAATGTAGGACCTGGATAGTTTCATGAAAGAAGCCAGCAATCCGACCAGGTGTTGCTGACTCCACAAGGTTGGCAAGGTCATTCGCATACAAGTTTCCATCAGCACCAAATGGACCTCTGTATGGATCTGGATTTAATACATGATGTACTCCAAATCCCTGGCACAGTTAACACAAGCACATATCCTCTTAGATCCCCTCTCTGCTCATCTGGGAGTTATCAATCAACAAATTTCTTCAATCCAACTGGGTTTTTCAATACTCACTTTGCTTGTCTTTTGGTCCCTCTCAGACACACAACTCTGATCGCAAACCAGAGACTCTGAGCATGAGAATGATGAGGCAAAAGGTGATAAACAATCCTTAGGTTTGCAGGAAACAAAAGGGTAGAGCTCACCTGGGCAACATTGTACTTCCAGGTGCTGTGGGCAGTGAGGCCCATGGTTGCAGGGCTCATGCCATGGTAGGCATTTCGCAGGGCAATGACATCAAAGCTCCCTGTATAGAGGCGTGCCATCATCATAGCCATGTCGTTTGCCTCAGAACCCGAATTGACAAAATACACAACCTGTCCCAGCCCTCCTTCATCTGCTCACTTTCGCACTTTCGTGATATACTTAACAAAATACACAACCCAATTGAAGTTTTAGCCTGCAAAAAAACACAGCTCTCATTTGCATTGCATACATAGATTCATACATACAATCACCATGCTCCTGACCTTAAGATTGCCAGGCATCCGCTGGGCCAAAGCCTCTGCGTACTCGGCTATGGCATGGTGGAGGTAAATGGTAGTAGTGTGTTGCAGAAGCCTGGTCTGCTGCACCACTGCATCAACAACAGTGGGGTGACAGTGTCCCACTGACACTGTCACAATGCCTGCAAATGCATCCAGATATCGCCGCCCATTTTCATCATACAAGTACTGCATTTTCCCCTCCACTATGTTCAACTGCAATCACCATGTCCAACACCAACACAAGCAAATGAGAGAGACAGAGACACAGTCTCACACACACATACACACAGCTGCTACATCCAATTCAAGCAAACAGGGAAAGAAAGCGAGGGGGGCGGGGGGATGGACTCGCATGCTTCTTGTAGTAGAGGAACATCGCTGGATTGAGAAACTTCTTCCGCTTGGCCAGAATTTCATCTGCTCTGGGGCCTGTGTAAGGTTGGGGGGTGTGGTCGAAGGGCGGCATTTGGGGCGACGCAGCAGCAGTGGATGATGGTGAGCTCTCCTCCACCGCCAGAGACAGACGTCGAGTCAGAAGAGCTGGTGATGATAGCATCATCATCGAGTTGGGTGCTAACCATCGCCGCAGATACTTCACAATCCCACCCATCTCTCTCCGTCTCATGCAGATTGCAGGCGAAAAAAAAAGTTCACCAATACTTCCAAAAAAAAAGACCGATCCAACCCCAAAAAAAACGACAATCTCTCTCTCTCTTTCTGTGTCTACCCTGTCTCTGTGCGTGCGTGCGTGTGTGTGTCTCTCTCTCACACACAAACAAGCAAAACCATACCCACGATGACAAGGTTTAGATGTCACACTGTTCCTGTCATGCTCTATTTGTAATTGCCGAGTCGTCAATGAATCGCCGCCACGTACCGCAGCTAGAAAAGTGCGCAATCTCTTCATTCGCAGCCGGGGTGGGGCGGAGGGGGGCAACTGTGCGCTTGTCGTTTTATGATTTTCCCCAGAGAACTGTCTGGTAGTAGGGTATAATCACCCACCACCAAACACTCACGAGTGAGTGAACACCCAGCTAGTTGAGAAGATGGTTTGTTAGCACACATCGTCCAGCTGGTAATCATTCAATGATACCTTATAATCAAACGACCAGTTCTTAAAACTTATGATTCAGATTTTTAAACCTTCTTTGTAACATTAAGCCCGCAGTGGGTGCAACAAAACAGCCCCTTCACAAACTCAATAAATCAACAAAATACAACGACAGAATAGAGTTTCAAGATACGAAATTTTGGCTGTTAGCAAAGATATTGCCATGACACCAAACAGTCTTGAAGTTCACTCCAAGCTTAACCTGCTTAATAAGTGTGTGCTTCTTAAGAGCATGTCAGGCAGTCATGATGACTTCTGTGGTAGAAGTCCAAGCTTGTTTTAGAACCTTCTACCAAAGAGTAAGTACAATCAAACCTAAGATGAAACCTCTCGCTTCATTCAAAGATGGGGTTTTCATGTTCATCAAGGGATTGCGAAGCTCCCTTATGCCAAAATATTTCACTTGTTCATTTGTGTTTTTGTTTTTGGCAATGGGTAATCACTCCTACACTCAATATTTTTGACTATTGGGCATTTGCACTGCCTATTTTCCACTTTTTGAAAGGCAAATCATACTTGCATGTGTGTTCATTGTGAACATGGGGTTGGTTGGAATGAAGTTCACATCATTTGGTAATATGAGGGATATTGTTTGCATATGAAGTCTAGCATGTTCAATTAACACTATTTAAAAAATAACCTTGTTGTTGGGCTTCTCTTTCATTTTGAATTCTTTTTTCATCCTTAAACGTAGCCCACTGATGGAAGAAGATGCCAGTTTCTTGTCACCTTTCTTTTCTTTTCAGCATCTGAACCCGCAACCCCAATTCAGGTGAACTCTGGCTCCTCCTGCAGAAAAGAAACAGCAGATCCATCATCAGCTTCTGCTGCACAAACAAAACTTGGTTCTGTTTCAAGATCTTTGTGCAATGAGTGTCTTGTTCTTTTCTTTGAGGATTTTATGTGCTGTTTTTTTGTCGGAAAGTGGCCACAGATATGTGTCACTCTCAAGTCAGAGGCGGCTGCAATGGTGGCAATCACCAATTGTTGCTGGAATCTGATTCAAGATGCAACTGATAGCATCACACAGAGAGACAGAGAGAGAAAAAAAGGTAATTGGAGGCAGAAAGGTGCAACCAGGGAGATAGAAACTTGTCAGCTCTAGTGTGCAAATCAATGATGTGCCTTAAATTTTGCAGTGCTTTGTTTTACAGAAGGTGCATCTCTGATTCCAAGGGAAACAAAGCAAACAAGTTTGTGATGCTATCTGTCTCCAAATCCAGAAGAATGCAACAAGTTCATGATGCAGTTTAGTCTCCAAATCCAAAGGAAACCCAAGAAGTTCATGATGCGGTCTGTCCCCAAATCCAAAGGAAACCCAACAAGTTTGTGATGCAGTTTGTCTCCAAATCCAAAAGAAACCCAACATGATCCTGTTTAGCAGATTCTATGATGTTCACTGACTGCATGGAATGCTTTTCAATGTGTGAGAAGAGTTTGTCACCTTAGTATCTGGGTTGAGCTCCAAGTAAAATTGTGTGAACTGAAAAAGTGGGTCTCCATCCAAGCTGCAGCACTTTTCCATATGACTCATTAGTTCCAGTTCTATCCACATAGTAGTAGGAACCAACAACTATTGTCACTGGAGAATCACATCTGGGAAGGCTTAACTAGTGCAGCAAAAGCAAAAATCATAGCAGCTGTAATTGACTTTTCTAGGGTATACCAGTTCAGTGAAAACACTAAAAGAATTGTAGGAGAGAGATGCTCTTCTGCACATTCCAGGATCCTCCATGCTCCTCCTTCTACACAACTGGATCCAGGGACAAAGCTACAAATGGAGTATCTAATGAAGACAGGTATAATCAGTGTTTGTTAGGCCAACAATGTGACAAACTGGTCTTGTATCTGTCATGTTTCTACACAACCTACAACATAACATTCATATACATAGCACTGCACCATGCAAACATCATCTTCCCTAACACAGTGGTGCCCTACCAAAAGTATGGTAGCCACATAGTTCTTGCCCTTGCCCAGCTTTTTCAACTGCAGAGCCATAATATACTGGCAGAAGAGATGTGGGGATACTGTACCTTTTGGGCCTGAATATTCTGTTGTGAGGGATGCTCGATATGAATATGTCACTCACAAAGCACTGATCAGGACCAAGGCTGCAACAACAGAAACTGATGCTGTGCTCCCACAGTCAGCCCTGGCACATGCCCAATATAGGCTGCTCCTTGTAGATGACTTCTGCATGGCTGTTCTTGGATGCTCCCAAGGACTCTCAGTTGTATCAGTTCATAAGTAGGGCAGCTGCTGTAGAAATAGTTTGCTTTCCATCCCATGAGCCTGGAAAATATAACTGACAGGTGCTTCTGAAATGGCCTGAACACCAGTTTCCACAGTGGCAATACAAACTGCATAGGAGGCAAAGGTGATTGTTTCTGCCCAAATTTAGCAAATGGTACAAATGCCAAAACAGGCTTCAGAAAGCTCAGAGCAGTTATCCAGACTGTTCCACTAAAATGTATGAAAAAGTTCCATCTCCTCCTTGATACAGTGGAGTGGAGGTCACATGAAATGAATGCATGGATTTTTACTTTCACTTACAGGCAGTCTTCATCTAATAGGAGAGGCTCTACACAAGCATGTGGCAGCACTTGGTGCATGTGGCAGCACTTGGTGCTTGCCACAAATAGAAGCCCAGCAAACAACACACATACCAGTGAAGAGACCATGCTCTATTGTGTTGCATGTGACCATCTGTTGTGGAGGTGGGTGAGAGATCCATCATGCTGTACCCATCAAAGGGCACATTTCTATGAACAGTATGTGTGAACACTAACTTACTACTTTACATGTTGCAAGTCTGTGCAAAGAATCATCTAATGACCCATACAGTACCGAACACCGATCCAACAAGAGTATGCCTTTACACTACCAACCTGACTGTGCCTGTCAGACTTTCCTTGCAGTTATACTGTGTAGGCACATTCCATCTGTGCTCTACAGCTTTCTCAGTACCAAAGTTGCCATACAGTGCTCCAATTCTCTTGCCACACAAAAACACCATCCAGGAACTACTCAGTAGCTTACCCTTCAAGGAGCAGGGGTTCACACACTGATAAGTTGCAACATGAAAGGAACCCATACCTACAACAGATAGGTGAAACTGGAAAATTTGAGTTTATAGTTACACAACCGTGTCTCTATCAATTAAGCTACTCCTACTCTGCTGTCCTAAAGCAGAACCTGCAGCAGCAACAAGCACAGGTGGTCAATTAACATCCTGGGCATCCCAAAAATGCATCTACTTTTGATGAACTCTTGTGATAATTGTGAAAGGTCAAATTTGCTATGCTGATGAAATATAATAATCAATTGCAGAGAAAACTCAACAAAAGCAATTTGAAGATAACGATTGTTTCAGTTCTGGCCAGACCAACAAACACAACAAGAATGAGTGAAGTCATAATCTTGTGAGTGTCAATCAAAGTAAAAGACCATCACCTCCATCACGATTTGCAATGACTATCTGACATTACTCCCCACTGACATCATCACCTCCTGAAAACGGGTGTAGATGAGTACATGAAAATCTGCTCAAAACTCAGAAGAAACCATCACGCAGAAACCTGCATCCTGAGTTTATGACTCATTCCCAGAAGCAACAGGAAGAATTCCAAAAGGTGACAACTGTCCTCATTTTAAGCTGTGACAAGCTTGTGAAGTTACAATTTTAGCTTAGTCATGTACAAAGCATATAAACCTAACAAATAGAAAGGCTGACATTGAAGGTAGTGATTGGGGCATCCTGCATGCTGAACATATCCATTACCGCCGTTCATCATGCTGATGAAAATGTGAGTTGATGAAAGAGAGGGAGTACAGTACCTAAATATGGAGTGATGCAATGTCTTTGAAGTGGGGCAAAGAAGGGGCAGTTGATGGATCAGATGCTGATGTCAAGCCTTGCAATATCTTGATGACCTCACCTGTATCATCCAAGTAGTATTTGGCCTTGCTTGGTTTTTGCCAAACATGACAAGAACATTGGTGATAGGTTAATTTTTGATTAGTAAATTGACACTTACAAGTGGAGCAAGAGGTTTTAAGTGGAGGTTATAGATGTGTTGAAAAAATGGGGTAAGTTGGGGTTTTGATCATGAACAATTGTAGGGGTTAATAGAATGGAAGGGGGAAAAAGTTTTTCTTATGCTTGATCAAAGGGGTTTTGGAAAGTGTAGGGTTGGGACCTCACATTGACACGAAGGACTAGGGGATAGTAAGGGGAATTAGTAGGTGTGTGGTTTGTTAAAATAGAAGGAAGAATTAATGGGTGGTTCGTGCTTTGCATGGGAAATGGGGCGAAAGATAGGTTTATGATGGCATATGATAAAACAAATGAGCAATGGGAACTATGAGGTTTGATGAAACATGATGAACTATGGGACATGAGATCTTTAGTGCCCATGAGGGAAAAAAGCCTATTAAAAACATAGGCCCCACTTTCTAAAGACTACCTTTTGGTACAACACAATCCTAAATCTACAAAGCCAACCGCACAAGATTAAATAAATGAAAAGAAAAAAAATTAAAAACCTCCTAAGGGTCCCTAGTTAAAGTGTTATGCCAAAGGCAAACATTAACTTTGCTATAAACTTGGGTGTCACAATCACTATTTTATACGACCTAAACATCCTAATATCAAAACATTACAAGCTTCATTCCTTGTCCCTAGTCCTATAGGACCTAAAACAAATAACATCATACAAAAGTTCCCTAAAAAACAACTTTAATAACTTAGTTACACTCTTCACAAGAAACCCAACCCACTTTAAAAGCTATGTATAACAAAGTTTTAAGTGATATCTAACTTTGCAATGAAAAGCTTGTTATGTCTTCACACGCTTGTAAGATGCACCATGGCACTTTTGGTTGGCTAATTGATTGAGTGACTTGACACAATATGTATTTTATGTTGCATTGGCCTTTAATCACCTTGAAAGGATCTTCTAATACAAAAGTATTATTACTCTCAATTCCACCGTTGGATTCATGTCAAACGTAAAACAATTTTTGTGTAAAAGGTGTAGAAGGTTTTCTCCAATTTCCAGCATCATCGGCGTTGTTGTAAGGGAGCTACACTTGCCGGAAGTAGAGGGTGTTGTAGTGGAGTTCATGGAATTATTTGAAATAAAACTCTAAAGGTTTTGTCATGGAATTCCTTCCATGCTTATTCCTTGCACACATCTTTTCATGAACAACACCTTTTCACACATAAGAACTAATCTTTTTTTCACACATTCATTCTCTTCCTTTCCTCTTTCCCCACACAAGATACTCTTCTCTCCCTTCGCAAGCTTCCATGACCTTTCCGTGAGCTTGTTCCCCTTGTCCAATGGAAGTTTCGAAATCCTTCCCTCCAATCAATGGCCTCCTCATCCTTCAAGAGCCAATGAGAATTGAAAATGATTTGCCTTCCAATTGATTTTAGGATGAGAATTCTTGGGCCCAATGAGACACAAAAAAAATTCCATCTTCCAATCAAATAGGATGACAATCCTCATGACTAATGGGATTAGAGGACTCATCCTTCCCCTTATCTTGGATATTTTGATGAGGTTCTTGAGCTTGATCCTTATCCTTTCCATCCGTTGACCCTCACATCCTACTTCTTCATCCTAATTATTTCAAGTAACTAACTATTAAGATAATTTATCAGTAGTAATAAGTAAACATCCTTGAATCCTTACTTGATTAAATCAATTCAATGGTTGAAGTAACATCCCCACGTAGCATTTATTCTTTTGATATCCCCTACTTTTTTTTTCCATGCACTAATTAACTATGTAATACATAATAAATTGGAATTACAAAATTGCATCGCAAAAACCCCCACATACTTCTAAATCCACCATCGAAATTAAGGTTCGATAACTCCATTAGATCTAGGATGTTCGAGTTTTCATGAAGTTCTGCTGTCACGCCCACACCTTACACCTATCTTAATTTGTTAAATAAAAAAACCTCAACCCCTTCTGAACGCAAGTACCACATTGTCTCTGCTACCCTTTTGGTTTTTTGTTGATGCATGTGAGAATTTAGTCATGGCGGTGATGTCGTTATGCCCTCAACTCCTCCAGTTTCACTAGTAGAAAAGGAAGAGCTTGAAGAAGCGCTACTTGACATGAAGGTTTTTCAATGGTCGTGCGAAGAAGAACCATCTAGAAGAATGGTGCGCACTCGAATCGATCGTTCGGCATGGGATCGTCGATTGTCTCCTAACCCACATGCCTTAACAATTTATTTAAAATTTGTTCCTGCTTGTGGAGCCACACTAGAAAGGTTTGAAGAGTGTCAATGTGAAGACAACAATGTTCGTCTTCATTGTTGAACTTGGGTTCCTGGTGATGGCCATTATCGTTGTCTACGAGGCCCAATCAATCCCCTTCCCATGGAGCATCGAATTAAATACCTAGCTCGCACCATTCGTCGCATTCTAGAGTTTTTACAATTGTGATCTATCCCCTTAAAGTTATTTACTAAGTTGTAATTCACCTGAAACCACTCAGGTGGAAATGTTAATGCCTAAGTTTGATTTTGATTTTATTTAAGAGTTTGTTAGAAGTGAAAAATAAAGATGTATTAGGATTGCATCTTAAACATCTTTCAAGTACATCATTTGTGCTTGAAGATTATTCTACAGACTAACTTAATATTGTCATGGTGAGATGCTATTGCTAATTATGGGGTTGTATTCCCAATAGATCAATAAATCACATCTAATTCTACATCCCCTTTCCCTTCTCTACAACATAAAAGGATAATGCACTTAAAAAGGTTTACTAGGTCCTAAAATTAACTAAACCTTGCATCAATTTAAATAAAAGAGCTTTTTACGCTGAAATATCCAAAAGTTAATTCAAGTTTTAATAATTATTACTTGGAGGTTTATCAGGATTCAAATCATTAATATTAAGGAAAATTATGGAACTAAAGTTTAACAATTTGTGGTATTATAATCCATGACTCACAAACCTAAAGCTACTATGCGACTTAATATTAGTCAAGGCCCAATGTACAAAGTGGGCCAATTAGTTGTTGTTACTAGATTAAACCTATGAAGGCAACTTGTAGCAAAAGAGGGTCATCATTGTGCAGAACACCAAGAAGCTTTTTATGAAGATGATGAAAGTATGTACCAACATATACCCTACACCCAAGCTCAAGGGGGTTTTCTACTTATGCAAAATTTGAAAAAGAAATCACAACTCCCTCAAATGAGGACAAAGTACAAGTGATTGTCTCTAGAAATGAATTGAAACACATCCATACAAATGCTATTTGTTATGGTAATAGGATTGCCACAAAGTCCACCAAAGTGCATGGGGCTATAATACCTAGGGGAGAAGGCAACAAGCCAAAGATTGCTTTGAATATACATGAAATCCTAATCTAACCATTTTAAAATTGCTAGCACAAAACATTGAAGGTGTATGTATTTAAACACCCAGACATTTGTAAATCCATAAACATACAAATTGTCAAAAATTTGGAAAAGGTGAAGGTAGATTTGCAGAAATAGTTCAAATTTCCAAACGAAGGTTCAATTTTGAGCACATGAGGTTCACAACGTGGAAAATTATGAAAACAAGGCATGGGGATTGGTTGAAAGTTTACCAGTCAGGTATGGTGTGTGTATTAGGGAGATGTGAATCAGACCCACCATGCCCTTAAAGGTTACATAATATTTTTTTTAATATTACAAATTAAGGATACAAAATGAATGTGAAGGTTGAACTAAATTAGAACTCCTACTATTTGTTGTTTGATAATAGCTAAATAGATAGTGTTGTGACACCATTTTCTTGACATTAATATAGGTAAATGCCCTTTAGGTGCAACAAATCCCCTAGTTAGTTCCATGTTCTCATCAAGTGTGGGCCACTAATTTTTGGTAAAATCCACCTTTTTCCTATTTCATGCATTGGACATGTTCATGCATGTACCTCAAAACTACCACAACTTGGTGCTTACAATATATGTTGGTTACCCATTGGAATGTTCATGAGTTTGGGGTCTACCTATCAGAAAGTACCCTTGTTGTTTGCCAACTTTGGGTAGAAAAAAAATTCATGGGTTAGCTTGTAGGTGGAGGAAGGCTTGACAAGTGTAAGGAATCAGAATGGGCCATTTTGACAAAACACTAGGGTATGCTAGAATTTGCAACCAAACAAGTTGTCATGGTGGTTGCATGAACTTCAATGAAAAACCCGTCAAAGACTAGGTGTGGGGGGCATGTACAACATGAAACACACATTGTAAGATGGGCATACCCTAAACAAGGCTAGTACATTCATGGGAAGAACTAAAAAAAACCATTCCTAAGTGGAACCTGTCACTATTGCTATTTTGGTTGTGTGTATTGAAATTTCTATTGTTAACTACTTTAAGTGCAAAAAGTACATGGTATCATTGTTTCCAAATTCATGAAATGAAGAACTCAAATTCAACCGAGCACCTTGAGCTTGGGATGTTTATAGTTGAATAAAGTTTCCAAAATTTGGAACTAAACCATTGTATGGCAGTTTAATGTTATATGTTTTTGTGTATGGAACTTGGGTTATAACATATTTATATCTTAGAATTTACAATTCCTTATTTGAGCACCAACAACAATTAGGCCCATACTCATATGCCATGTTTAGCTGCCCCCTTGTTGCTCCATATTCAAGTGCATGGATGATCGCTAACACTTTCAGAAATAGGTAGTGGCTGCACAAGATTTCCACCGAAGAACAACGTGTTTATGGTACATTTGCTTGAAGGTCCTCACCTTAATATCCATGAAAGTAGGCACAATTATGTTTCAATATAATAATGGATACAACATTGTTTATTATCTTAAAGATAAAAGCCAATAATCTGACCTAAGTTCTCATGGCAATTATATCTCACTAGTTCTACACATAAATAGTCACAACTGCTACACCTAAAATTTGTTCATGCAAATAAAACCATAGGTTCAAAGAGTAGCCACCAAGCACATGAGATTTGCAAAGTTGGTATGACATAATAATAGAAGTTTTCACATATTCTTTTTTGAAACTGGCTAACAAGGTGCATTGGTGAGCTAGGATGCCAACAAAGGACTATTGGCAGATTTAACAAGTAAGGTGGATGGTTTGATGAGTTAGGGAGTTGATATGGATGTATGGAAGTCTAAGTCCATGGCATTAATGAATTAATTACAATCATCTTTGAATGACATCATTGCCATGTTGAAAGCTCTTGTTGAAAGGTTCGGTGTTCAATGGTCTACATACGGGGGTGGGCTCCCAATTGAATCAAAGCCTAATATTGAAAACCACAACCATGATAATCAAGAAATCACAAAAACACAAAAGAGGATGGGTGTTGTCTCTAGTGGGCTTGAAAATGATGGTGGTATTATTGTGGCTACCACAAAACCACATTAAAGCCATGTTAATGCTAAAGGAGATATCCAAATTGTTGAACCAAGAGCAATGCCATCACAAGTTCAATGTGGCATGCCTCTCAAGCATGAAGAACTTCTTATTCAATATGCATTGGCTTTATGCACTCAGGTTTGCTATGAAATCTGAAAAGATAAACAACTAGGGTGCGAGTACAAGGATAGGAGCCAAAAACCATGTTGAATAATTTTTACATATGTTTTTTTTTGGACATTTTAAAGTTATGTTAATCATTCCAAGTTGTGTTAAATGACTAATATGAAAGTTGAGGAATTCAAATTAAAATTTCATTAAATTAAAATTTGGGTTTGGTTTTTAAAAAGGACATTCGAACTTAGATAAGTGATGTGTTAGATGTGCTTAATTTTATAAAGGACTAGGTAAAGGACAATTGTAATGACATAATTTTGATGGTAAAAAATTTAAATGATAACAACTTACTACCTAAGTTCAAAAAACATTCACAATTTAAAAGATGTGGACTTAATTTTTTTTCAAAATTCAAAGTATTTTTCAAATTTTTAAAATTTTAATGTGCATGACGTACAAAACAAAGTTGTAATTTCACTAGAAGAAAAACACCTATTTTTGACTAATTTTTGCAACTATATTGTAGTCGTAAATGACATTTGTAACTAAAATCCCTTTAGTCCCCTTCGATAAGTCGCATGTGATATTAATCGCAAATGACAAAAGATATTGAAAAATCAACAAATACAAGTTCATCCTTTGACTCCATTGTATATGTATTGTCACATGCAACTAAGATGCAACTATTTTGGTAACTATTGAGGGCAAATGATGTGCTACCACATGTCCCAATATTTAATTATTTAATAATAATAATATTATTATTATTTTGAAATAATCTAGGACATTCAATTCACATGCTTGAATGATTTATATTATGACACGTGAACTAATGTAAATATGCCATGTGGCATTTAAAAGTGAATTTAATATAAAAGATCAATATTAGGTTGGTATGTACCTAGGTAGGTACACAAGCAGGTGCATACAAAAATAAGTTAAATACGTACTTACCTACTTAAATAAAAAGGTAGGTATTTAGGTCCTACCTTCCTAGGCTAAATACCTAAGTAAGTACTTAAATAGGTAGGTACATAGGTCAATTTAGGTGGATAAGTCTATATAAACACCTATTTAACTTGGTAAATAAACAAGTTGGGGAGTTAGGCAGTTTAAAATTGTGGATAATGTTTTTTTTTGTTTTGAGTTAAACATTTTGAATGGTTCATCCCATGCGCACACATTTTTTGTGAAATTGGATGACCACACCCCTTGTTTATATATTGTTCAAACTAAGAATGGAGAACAAACAATATGGGATAAATTTTGAAGTTGCAACTTCCTCACAAAAAAGTTGCAATTTCAAAACTTTCCTCATGTTTTTTTTTCTTAGTATTTAGATTTTTAAATAATTCAAGTACATGGCTCATTAGATAATTAGATAATCATTTATTTAATATTGATTAAATGTAACATATATTTAAAATATAAAATCTACATTACAAATATTAAGTATTTATTGTCAACTATTTAAATAATTAATACCTTTTTAATATTTAACTAACTAACTATTTAGTTACTCACAACTTGTCAAAACATAACTCATTGATAAATAAATAATTTAAATATTTACAAATATGGTTGAATTATAGATAATATAATTAATATAATCAAAATAAATATTACAAATTCAAAATAATGAACTGATAATTTTTATTAGAAAATAGATTCCTACACAAATTATTTATTTAAAAATTAACATTAAAATAATCGTTTTAATAATATATAATTAGATTTATCATTTAAAAAATCTATTAGTCAAATTTATTTTTTTCATTGGTAATTAATACTATAAATACAATATATGTTGACATATATTAATAATTTTTAATTAATGTAATACTACTATAAAAATATTTACCAATGATAAGTAATTACAAAAAGTTTTTATTAAAAAAATTTACAATATAATATTTTCTACAATTATAATCATTACAATAATTATTTTAAATTACATTATAAATTTTCCAATTTTTTAATTTAGATTTAAGGTTATAAATTACAGATTGTGAATAATTGTGTTCAATTAAAATAGTTATAATGATTTTAAATTAATTTAACATTAATTACAATAAGTGATTTATTTTATTGTAATAATATAAAATATAATATAAAAACTTATGTTATAACAATAACTATTTACTATAACTTATAATTAATAAATATAATCATTTATAATTATTTATAAATGTGATATATTATGAACAAGTAATCACAAGATTTTTTTTTATTGTATTAAAATCCATGTAATTATGGTTATATCATTTACTTATGTTAATTGAACTATGATTATTCTAAAACTTAAATAAGAGCCGAATTTATATTTTATATTTTATAGATAATAATAAAAAAAGTTCAATCACCAAGACTCAGGGCTAACAACTACCTGAGTGCACTAACTGGGGTTGTGGATGATGGAGTAGATGCAAGACAGATTGCAACACAATTTCTGGAGAAGGTGAAGCTCATAGCAAGCATACACGAGAACGTCTTGCTCAATGTAGAGTAGGCACAGAAGTGGCAACGAAGCACGTATGCAAACATGAAAGGCAAACACGTGTTTGAAGGTCTCATTACTGGAGAAACCATGGTCAAAATGAAGAAGCCAGGCAAGAAGCGCGCGTTGGCTGCAAACTGGGAAGGCCCATACCGGTTTGTTGGGCATGTGGATGGGAAAGGCAACTATGACTTTGAAGAAGGATGTCGATTGTGTATCGTTCAAGATGCTGACGGAATGCAGTGGGAGAGATCAAGGAGGGACTTACAGATCTTCCACATGCAACCTGATTAAGCAGAGCTGAGGGACTCAGCTTTTTAAGAAGGGAGGGGGCTACATATGCAACCCGAAATTAGGTTACATTAGACTCCTGGATGTCACTGATCAGGGAAGTTAGGTCGTTTGTTAATTAAGCTGTTGGTTTCTATGACGGCTGCTTTTACATGGGAAGCTTTGCTGGATTGGGGAGAGGAGTTGTATTGAGGAATTTGCATGACGGCTGCACTGAATGGGTATGGAGCTTGAATGGCAGCTCCAAATTATGATTGAGGTCGACAATGCAATTATGGAGAATGGCGGTTTGGAGCGTGAGGAAGGCGGCACTGGAGAATTTGAGAAGCTTCTGGAAGAAGCCAGCGGAAGGCTGAAGAAAAAGGATCAGGAAGGTTGTTTTTAAGAGGACAATTTTGGGAGATGGGTAGCAGATAGTTGTGAGGCAGGAGAGAGGAGCTAGGAGTTCTGTAGAGAAGAGCTTAGCTATGCTTGGGATTTTCCACTACGTCTGATGTATAGTTGAGCTCCTATTGCAGAAGTAGATGAGAGGAATTAAGGAGAATAAAAACAATATATTGAGGCACCATCAGGAACCTCTTCTTTCTTTGTGTGAACTTCTAATGGCAAGAATTGCTTAAGCTTTTGAGGATGTACATATTATGTGAATAAGAATGAAGAATTTCTTTGGAATTGCATCAGTGTAGAGATGCATGACTAGAAGTGTGTGTTGTTGAATTGCTGCGTCGTTGTGTTTGTCAATCTTTGAATCGTTAAGGAATCAGGGAGAGCAGGAAGCCAGTTTGAGTCTTGGAGATGTTGAGCTGTCAGTAGGTGTGAGATCGATATGTGAAACATGGACGCCAGGGTTCACATCAGATAGTGTATGTGCTGTCTGTTTTCATAGGACCCTCTTCTTTTGGCTACACCTAGTTATCTAGTTATTCATAAGTTATTAATAAGTTATTAATACATAACTCATAAATAATAAAATGTTTTTAAATGTTTTATTACTTTTTAGAATCTGATCAATTATATATAATATAATTAATGTGAAACTAATTTATGACTATAATTTAAAATGAAATATTTAAAATATTTATTTTAAAATTATAAATAATGAATTAACAATTGTAATTCGAAAATAAATTCTTACACGAATTTATTAAAAATTATTATTTACCTAATTACATTACTTACTGTATAATAACATTTATTGTTGTAAAATTTATTATAAGTCAAGTAATATTTTTTTCTCTTGGTAATTATTAACTATAAATACAATAATTTGTTGAACACAACATTATTTTTCATAATTACTCTAAAATTATTATAAAATATTTATCATAAATGATTAATCACATAAATTTTAAGATATTATTATTATATAATAATTCATGAAATTAAAATCAATAAAATAATTATTTTAACTAGACTATAATATTTTCCAAATTTTTAATTCAGGTTTGAAATTATAAATTAAAGAGTGTGAATACTTATGTTCAATTAGAAAATAATTATGCACATATTAATTAATTCTTCTATGAAGTAATTACAATGATTTTAAAGTAATCTCACATTAATTTAATTAATTAATTATTTTAAATATAAGGATATAAATTATACAATATGCAAATCTATATTATAACAATAATTATTTAGTGTCACTTAGATTTAATAAACATAATCATTTATAATTATTTATTATGGATAACACTAGTAGAAAAAACCTTTGAAACTCAATCAATATTTGTTTGAATTAAAATATAAATTTAAGATTCCAAAATAGTAATTCAGAATTCAAATATCAATTTTTAAATCAATAAATTTTTTTGAAGTTAAATAACAAATTTCAGAATTGAAATGTTAATTTTCAGATTCAAATAATAATATTCAAAATTAAAATTTCCATTTTAAGACTCAATTAATAATTTTCTGAATTGAAATATTA
>Ga0116227_10005757_pt1 | contig 25775 bp, 20 predicted proteins | sample S1TSphgellanicum_FD_89693 | JGI IMG/M metagenome (GOLD analysis project Ga0116227, IMG submission 89693) | Host-associated microbial communities from peat moss isolated from Minnesota, USA - S1T2_Fb - Sphagnum magellanicum MG | ecosystem: Host-associated > Plants > Peat moss > Unclassified...
ATTATTTGTTTTAAGGGTATATTTATTTTTTTTTACACCTATTATTTTTATTATATTTAAAATTAATATTGCTACCATTTTCTTTTCATTTCTTTTTTTTTTTTTTTTTTTTTGCAATAAAAGCTTGTTGAATTTTTATTTTGCACATGGCATGTTCTTGTTCTTATTTTTCTTATTTCATGATATAAATTTGGAATTAGGTTCGCGTTTGTTCTCATTTTGGGTTAAAAAAACTTGTAGGTTTGGTTTTGTGTTCATGAGAAAATGAATATAATTAGATAAGAAGGTCGAATTGGAGTCAAATTGAATATTATTTAACTGAAATATATTTGGATTTATCTATAATGAAAATTATAATTGGATTGAGTATCCATAGTGGAATAGATGAAATATAGGTTAATTGAAATTTATTTATAATTGATTGATCAACCCTTGAATGGTCATTGTTTTGACAAAAATAAAAATAAAATAATTATGCTAGAAGGTGCAAAATTAGTGCGACTTGTTGGCCTATAAGTTTAAAATACTTTTGAAAAAATTGGACTGGATTAAAATAAAAGTAATTGGATTGAATTACAAATATAATTAAATTTGAATTTAATTAAAACTATATATATAAATTAAAAATAATTGACTTGAAACAAATGGGATTTAATAATTTTGATTTTAATTGAAATACAATGGTTATGATTAAAGATTTTAATTGCTCACATGCAAGTATTACAAAAACAAAAGTAAAAATGTTGTTTTTTGTGAATGTTATGTAAGTATTGTGTCCAAAAAAAAAACAATTTGCATTTGGGGACCCATGTGGGGGTATTATACATTATGGGAAATAATTGGGGGGTTTTATGTATCATGTGTGTAGGTATTACACCCTTTGGGAAATAGTTGAGGATTTTGGTCACCTAATATGCAAATGTTGCATACTAAATGGAACACCACAATTTATGTTATGTTCAACCATATGCATGTATTGTTGAGGAAATTACAATTTCAACCTTGAATTTTATGACCATTACGTGGGTAATGTGCAAATGAAAGGTTGGGTATTTTTTAAAATTTGAGTTCATATGCCCAATGGTTTATCCTTTGTGGAAGTTAAAGTATGATACACAAGTGCAAAAAAATATGTACATTATCAAATAACCTATATACATACAAAATTTGTAGGGAAAGTTGCCCTTCAATCATGTCCAAAATGTTCAAAATAGAAAAAAAAGCAAAAGATTCTACATGTGAAGTAGTGTACCCTAGGCACCATCATCATCTATTTCATGATCTTGTCAATATTTTTGTGTTGTTTCCTCAACCTTAACAACATGTTGATGTGTGAAAAGGTGACAATGCATAAACGCCACTAAAACTGTGTTCACCACAAACTCATCCTTGGTGAATCCACATAACCTAGATAAAATCAATAGACAAAATTAGAATTAAATTCAAAGGTACAATAAATTTTGAATTTAAAATAAATGATGAGGATTTTTTTTGCTTACTTATTGTCCATGCACCATCTCTGATGCATGAAAATCTAGTACCACCTACATCTCTTAGGCATGAGTAGTTTTGCTAAACTCTCGTTCCCACAACATGGGATCTTAAGCCACATTCACCTTCTTAACGTAGATGGCTTTAAATGGAATAATGGCATGCTCGAAGTCTTCATCCTTTTCCAAAGGGGAGAAGGTATTTCAAGGGATGCTACCATAGCCCCAAGCTAGAATCTTAAGGATTTGCATCTAATGGTCCTAAATGACCTTCACTAGAAAAGGTTTTCAGGCCTCCTTTAAGTCTTTTGTAATCTTCTACAACCAATCCCACTTTGCTATAGTAATGATCTTTATATGAGTTATGATTTTTTCGCAAGATTGTTATTGTGTCATTAAGAACCTTCACATTCATGGCAACATGGCTCTATCATTTGGGATTTCAAGGTGCATTGAAAGAAAACCCTTTCTTTGTTGCAAGACTATGCATTTTTTTCAAATGTGTAGTTAAGAACCATTTTGTGTTGTATTTCTTTGTACAATCTTTGACCTTGCAACACCACTAGGAATCATCCTTCACCCATTCAACACCTGTTAACCATGCTATGGGCAAAGTGGGAGAAGGTGCATCATTTACACCAGGAACTAAGGTGGTTTGGATAACAATATTTTGGTCAATAACATCCATAAAACTTATTGGACCTTGGGCTTTTCACCATCCCCTTGTTGTACACTTGAGGCCTCCAATGCAAATGCATCTAAAAATGAACAAAACACCAAAAACATTTAAAATTAACTCAAAGTAGGTATTATATGTGAAGAGAATCCTAATCCAACCTTAAAATCATACACGAATATTGCAAGAAAAATGATTTGACAAAAAAAAAACCTTTTTTTCCTTTTTTCACATATGTGAGAAAAGGAAGGATGGGCATGTGAAAAAATGTTTAACATAAACATGTCAAAAGAATTTGTATCCAAGTCAACAACCATACACATGTATTATAAAAAACAAGTTGACAAAAAAAAACCCTTCCTTCTTTTTCTCACATATGTGAAAGAAAGAAGGTGGGGTTTTATTTGTTATGTAATGAAATTTCTTTACAATTATTTTTTTCGTTTACTACAAGATCAAAGGCATATTAAAAACATAAACTCTATTGTGTCTATGGACATGCCAATTCTCACGTGTAGCAAGATCCTTCAAAGCATGGGAAAGTTCTTTTCCAACTTCCTCTTCCATACCTTCAACCTCTGGATTGGGCGTAACAACTTTTAGATTGGGCATAACGACCTCAATCTCTTCACTGAACATGATCTTGCCCAAAAGGATGAAATTTTAAAACAAAAAAAACCCTAGCAAAAAAATAAAAAGAATAATAATAACAAAAAGAAATAGAAGATCTCAACATAAACAATAGTAAAATAATAGAAGGAGAAATGAAGCAGCATAAAAAGAGAAGAAAATCACCAACAAATGAAGAATAAATAATGCTATTATTAACATTGCGATGGAATTACAAAGGAAAAAAAATTGCCCTCCCAAAGTGATGGAGGTGGTTGTTGTTGTTGTATGCATGATGGCGATGTTGTTGGCCCAACAACGCCTTCCCCCTACTCCTTTTGTTACTATTGTTACATAGCTACTACACCTATGCATTGTCCTCCTTCTTTCATTACTACATTGATGTTGTTACATGGGATGCGATGATGGCAAAACCTCACACAAATAAACACTACTAGAATTTCTAATTTTTTTGACTAGTAATTTTGATAAAAAATACCCATTTTACACAAGCATAAGAAAAACCTTTTAATCATTTTGGACAAGTTGTTTTGAACTTGTCCATTGTGACTGGGTCGTATACTTTTTGACCAAGCTTAGGTTGGCATTCTTGACTAATGATTTCGAATAGTACTTTTGACTAGTATTTTTGCTAGTTAATACAATAGTCAACTGATTTTTGACTAATCAAACACCATTTTGAATAGGGAAATGCCATGTGGCATTTAATGGCCACCCAAATTAAGCCACATGACATTTAAACATTGGCCACCTAAACAATGCCACGTGGCATTTAAAACATTGACCACTTAGGTTATGTCATGTGACATTTAAACATTGGCCGTTAGGTTATGCTAGTGGATAGAACCTAAGCAACCTATGTTAAACCTATAATTAAATACCTACTCCTAAGGCATCTATGTTTAAGAACCTACAACCTAAGTTCCTAGGCCTAGGTTTAAGAGCTTGTAATTAATGACTAGGTATAAAAGCTTAAAGTAGGTTAAGGCAACCTAAGCTATGACTTTTACTAAGCTTAAATGTACCTAGGTAAGAAAATTTTATTTTACTTTAAATTTGGCCTATAAGGTTGAGCATTTTCAATTGGTTCATCCCAAGTGGCCTTCCTTTTTAAAATATTTCTTATGTCTTAGATGCTTATGGTGCATGCATCTATTTATATTGTTCATCATTTGGAAAAGATGACAAACAATATGGGACAAACTTTTGGGAGGGAGAAACACTTTCATGTCCACATAACATTAAAACCTTTTAGTTCACACAACATTATTCCGAAATAATTACATAAGATACATAAATTAAGTAACAAATAAATAAAGAAGTAGGTAAATATGTATGCTAATTAAATTAAATTAAAAATTAATAATAATTAATGTCTAATTATTTAGTTATAATTAATAATTACAACCATATTATAAATCCTTGAATTATATAAAATATCAAGATAGTTATAATGTATTATATTGTTGATTGATAATTATAATTAAATTATAACTAATCCTTACAAATTTGACCTAATTCATTATATATTATCACAATATATTTGTATAATTAATATTTAACTACTTAATTACATATGCATTAGTGTATTTTAATTAAATAAATAGTTAACCAACTAATCATTTATCATGGGTATATAAATGGCCTACCCTAGCTTATATAACTAGGTTACCCATAGGTTAAATACACCTACATATAAACTATTTGTATTTAAGCTATTTAGCCACATACTTATATTACATAAGTTAAATACGTGCCTAATTAAACTTAGGAAAATTTAATTATAGCAAATTTAACAATTGGTAAAAAAATAATGCTTAAATCAACCACAATTAAAGTAATTATGGTAAAAGAAAAGAGTATTAAACTAATAATGCCTAAACCAATAAAAAATTTCAAATAATTATCGAAAAATAAAAATGACTAAATTAATCATGGTTCAATTAACCATAAATAAATAAATAACAATTAAATATATAATGATTAGCCTAATTTTGGGTTAAATAATTATGCCAAAACTAACCATGGTTAAACTAGAAATTGTTAAATTAACCACAAGTAAAATAAATGTGGTGAAATTAACCATGAATAAAATAAATATGGCCAAATTAACTAATGAATAAATATTTTATGGTTAAGCCAACCATGGAACAATTAGAAATGGCTAAAACTAACCTTGAGTAAAATAAATATGGCTAAATTAACCATGAGTAAAATAAATATGGCCAAACTAACCAACGAATAAATTATTTATGGCTAAACCAATCATGGCTAAATTTTTTAAAAATAAAAAAATTAATGAATAAATATTTTATGGCTAAATTAAAAATGGTTGAACTAGCTATGAGTAAAATAAATATGGCCAAACTAAGTAATGAATAAATATTTTATGGTTAAACCAACCATGGTTAAACTATAAATGGCTTTAAACCAACCCTGAATAAAGTTAATATGACTAAATTAACCAATGAATTTTTTTTATGGCTAAACCAACTATGCATAAATTAATTATGGCTAAATTAATGAATGAATACATGTTTTATGACTAAATCAATTCTGCATAAATCAATTATAACTAAAATAAATATGAATGAAATAAGTATGGCTAAAATCAAAATGGTTAAAATAATTATGGAAAAATTTATCATGGCTAAATTAGAAATGGTTTAACCAACCATGAGTAAATAAATTTGGCTAAACTAACCATTGATAAAGTTAATATGGTTAAATTAGCTAATGAATAAATATTTTATGCAAAAAATAATTATGGCTAAAATAAACATGTATGAAATAATTATGACTAAAATCAAATGTTTAAAATAATTATGGTGAACATAACCGTGGTTAAATAAAAAATATTTAAAAATTAATTATGGGTATAATAATTATGGTTAAATTTATTAGGGTAAATAACTAATATGTTTAAAATAAATATAATTAATTTAATTATGTTTATAATAGCCATAATTAAATTCATGATGGAAAAACCAACAATGGCTTAATTATTAATGGTTAAATTAAATATGTTAAAGTAATTATCATGGCTAAACTTATTAGGGCTAAACCAACTATTTTAAAATTGACCATGGTTAAAATATTTATAATTGCTAAATTAATTATGGTTAAATTAAACTAAACATGGCTAAATTAACCATGGTTAAAACATATACAATTAAACAAACTATGGTTAAACTAACCAAAATTATTGAACATGATTAAATTGACCATGGTTTGATCGGTTATGGTTCATTTTAATTATAATTAATTTTTTCATAGGTAATTGAGCCATAATTAATTTAAATATAATCATTTAACCATAATTAGATAAACCATATTATATAATTAGTTTAAACATTATTAATTTGGTCGTGATTAATTAATTATTATAGTTTTCAATTTTTTTTTTTAATTGGTCAAACATAGTCAAAATGTTACATGTAATCCCAAAATACCCAACTAATATTGGATTTGTAATTGACCTTTTTGATTAAACCATTAGCCATTTTGACCAAGCCTACATAATTAGCCTTATTAATTGAATATAATAGGCGGCCTTATTGATTAGAACAATTGCCAATTTGATTAAATTGGGTGGTTTTATTGACTAAACCACTAATTAATTTGATTAGGTGATATTTTAAAATCAAATTTTATAAGATGTTTGATTTGATTAATTATCAAATTGGTCATTTTAGTCTAATTGATTAGTAAAAAAATACCCATTATCATTCAAGCCCTTGGCCTTTAGTCAAAAATACATGTCCTTTCGTAAAAAATACCCATATAATCAATTTGGTTAGTTTGAAAAATTGGACTTTTAGTAACGAAACAAAAAAAAAAAATTGTCCACTCCCCCCCAAAGTGATGGAGGTGGCTATTATTGTTGTAAACATGATGGTGGTGTTGTTGCATATGACTACACCTTCCTCTTCTTCCTATTATTGTTGTTATGTAGTTGCTATTACACCCTTGCACCATCTTCCTCCTCATGTAATTATGTTGTTATTATTACACAAGATGGGGCGATGGCAAAACTTCACATAAACAAATAGAAAAATATCATCCCCCCCCAAATGATGGAGGTGGTTGCTATTGCTACAAATGCGATGTTAGTGTTATTGTGTGCAACAATGCCTTCTCCCTCCTCCTCTTGCTATTACGCTATTGTTACTACACAAGATGTGATGGTGGCAAAACCTCACACAAACAAAAGAAAAAAAAGGCCCCTCCCAAAGTGATGGAGGCAGTTGTTATTGCTACAAGTGTGATGGTAATGTTGGTGTGCATGACAATACCCTCCCCCTCCTCTTGCTACTATCCACTATTACTACATTGTTGCTACACGAAATGCAATACTAGCAGAACCTCACACAAACAAACCTCGCCCCCCCGCCCCAAAGCAGTGGAGGTAGTTGTTGTTACAAGCACAATGGTGGTGTTGTTATGCATGACAACACCTTCCCCCTCCTCCTCTCCTTCTACATTTCTTCTTCTACATAGGAGCTCTTACACCCACATGCCATCCTCCTACTACTTCTATATATATATATATATAACATATTAGACTAGTCTTGTGTCAATTAGTGCCAATATATGATATATATTAGCATAACAACTATTGTGTCTAAAAAAGATTTGGTTCATATCCTACCAATTAAAAAACATGATTGAGAATTTGATACCCCATACAAATAACTAAACCATTTTGTGAGGAAAATATGTGGTATGAGAATATGAGGATTCTCTTTCATCTGAAATTGCAAATGCCATTAGAGTCTAAACAAAAAGTGCTTATATTGGACAGAATTTACTCTCAAATGGGACTTTACAAAATTTTGTGTATTTTCTACTTACAAAATTGCAAGGTTCTTCAGGTCTTGGAAATTATCTCAGCACCCGTAGAGATCAGATTACAAACACAGAGGTTAGGTCTAAGTGGATGAAAGATCATTTTGTCATCCACGAGCGTACATGCGTGAGTTGATAACCCCTCGCTTTAGATGACAAGAACATGATGACGATGGTCAGCAAGCAGCAAAGAGGGAAGGAACATTTTGTCATCTACAAAGGCACTATTGTGAGTTGATAATCCACTTGGATGATAAATGATGATGATGATGATGATGAACAACAGCATTTTTGTCGTCTACAAAGGCACTATTGTGAGTTGATAACCCGCTGGGATGATCATCACGACGACGACGATGCTGAGCTGGAACCTAAAGGGGAGGAGCATTTTGTCATCCACGAGGGCACTCTTGTCAGTTGATAACCCTCACGCTCCTGCCTTCACGTGCTATTTTTTCCGCGATTGCAGATAGTCTCTCCGAGCTTGTTTTTTGCTTGCGTATTGGAGGGAGGAGGAGGAGGGAGGAGAGATGGTGCAGGCCAGAGCGCCTGGAAAGGTTATTTGGAGCGGGGAGTATGCGGTTGTGCATGGAAGTGCGGCAGTGGCAGCAGCTCTTTGGACTGTACACTACCTCTCGCATTCGTTATCGTCCTCTTTCTCCAGGTGCATCCTCTCTTTCAGTTTCCTTCCCTGATGCTGCATCACATCCATTCTTCTGGCGAAGATGATCTTCTTGAACAGATTTTCTTGTCAACGATGTGGAAGGGGGCGTATTGGGTTGGTAAAGGTGTATTATTATCAATGTCGTCTATTGATGGAGAGAGACAGACTATGTTCTGGATTCCTTGAGAGCAATGCGTGCACTGGAGTGGTATATTAGAAACAAGATTGGCATTACTTCTGGACAATATTAGCATCGGAACCTGCATCGTGGCGGTTTTGCTGTCGGGAATACCCTTTGTATCTCCTCCCTGAAGTTACCCCTGCAGTGAAGTTACAACTACATGTGATTGCTTGACTTCTGTTACTTCTGCCTGCCAGTATTTCTGTCTTGAGCATTCTGGTTTCTTTTGAAGCAAAGGTCTGATCATGCTAAAATAGGAAAGATTCATCATTCATGATTCTGCTGTTTCTACTGCCTTTTGCTCCTGTTCTGTACCTGCGCCGAAAGCTGAAAAGCTGGAGTGATCAATAGGTAGCTAAACTCTCTCCAACTTAGCCATTGTTCTTAACCAGGAAAGGGTAGCTGGTGATAGTAACTTGGCACACTATATGACCTTGTTGAACAAAACTGGAAAGGTTGCTTACAATCATATACCACCATATTAGAGCTCTTGAGATTTGCAATGGAGTTCCATGCCCTCCAATGGCTCTCACTCCACAGTAAGTTGCAGCAGTCCAAGCATCATGCAGTGTGTGTATGCTATAGAGGAGACGACACACATCTGAAAACTAGGGTTCCCTCTCAGCAGTCCATGCATCATGCAGTTTGCATATGCTACAGAGGAGATGACTCACATCTGAAACCCAGAGTTCCCTCTCAGCAGTCCAAGCATCATGCAGTTTGCACATGCTACAGAGAAGATGACTCACATCTGAAAATTAGGGTTCCCTCTCAGCAGTCCAAGCATCATGCAGTTTGCACATGCTACAGAGGAGATGACTCACATCTGAAAATTAGGGTTCCCTCTCAGCAGTCCAAGCATCATGCAGTTCGCATATGCTACAGAGGAGATGACTCACATCTGAAAACCAGGGTTCCCTCTTGACAACTGTTGAACCCTGAAAGGGGATACTATTGACTTCTTTTATTAGCTATCCCTCAAGGGCTAGCTGACATTGAAGTCAATAGTATCCCTTTTTCAGGAGGCCCCAGCCACTGCCCTCTATGTAGACCTCTCAGAAGCCTTAGGCTTAGATGCTTGCTTGAATAGGCAAGCTAAAATGGATTGATGCTTACCCTCACAATCTTATTGCAGTTTGAAAGAGGATACTATTGACTTCTTTTATTAGCTATCCCTCAAGGGCTAGCTGACATCATCTGTTGATTCCGGACAGTGTGATAGAAACTCAACACAGATTTTTGTTGATCATTTGCCCTAAATTGAGAGCAGAGTATTATATACTTGTCTACATCCACTGTTAGGAGCTGATGAAGTCAGTGGGGAGTAATGGCAGCTAGTCACTGCCATTCATGATGAACTTCATGGTCTAGTACTTTGTAGTGGTGCTCTCAAGATTATGACCACACTTGTTCTTCTCCTGTTGTTTTGGTTTGGCCAGAACTGACACAATGGTTAGCTTCAAAAGTGTGTGTCTGGATTCTTCTCTGCCATCTCATAGATTTCTTTTCTCTTGATACCTGTTCATACATGCTGTTATTTTCCAGGTGCAGAAGAATTTCTGGTTTTGGAGCTTCCACATTTAAATGTTCACATCAGCTGGACCCTCAAGAGGATGGAAGATATTTTAGATGTGGAAAGCCTGCAGTATCGAAATGCTCTGATGCAGAGATGACCTGACTTGGATCTTTTGTTTTGAATCAGCTGTCATGGGGTGCTTCAAAGGGGACAGTGGCCGCAGTGATGACTTTCTTGTTTCTGTATACATCAATCCTTAGGTGAGGAAAAAAAATGCTTTCTCCATAATTTTTATGTGGATAGTGGAAGCCAATGTTTGTCATTTCTCAACTCATCTGAAGGGGTGGGGATGGGCTAAAAGGGCTCATGCAGCAGTTTGCAGCCAATTGCAGTGAGACTTCAGAACTTACAGTGGGTGTGGGTCTTGGCTCCTCACTGTGTTTGCTTGGCAGCTGCTTTGCTACACTTGGCAGCCGCAATTGACTTACCAACAGCAGGAACCATAATACATGAAGAGAAAGGGAGCTAAAAGTTTCCAGACACAGGTAACTGGCATGATGTGGATGAGAAGAAACTGGACCTCATAAACAAGTGGGCATTTGTGGGGGAACACATTATTCATGGTTGCCCATCAGGCATTGATAATACTGTAAGCTCCTATAGTAAGAGTCATAATAGAGTCATTTTTGTATAGGTACTTTTTTTCTCTATCCTTTGATCTTGTGCATGAGCAATGTCATAAATTGGTGGTCTACTGTCCCAGGATATGTGGTGAGGTTTATGCAAGGTGAGCTTATGCACCTGGATTCCCCAATGTCCCTGGGGATTCTTCTCACTAATTCAAATGTGGGATGGAATATGAAAGCTTTGGTGGCTGTTGTTGGTAAGCGTGCTCTCAGGCATCCTGAAGCAATGGCTGCATTTTTTGAAGCTATTGATCATATTGCTGATGAAGTTGTCTCCATTTTGCTGTCCTCATAAAATTCAGGGGTGGACTTAGATGAAGCTAAGAGCTGGCAACTTCCTGATGAATGCCTCCCACAGGTGATATCACAATCTTTTGAGAGCTAAAGAGGAAGCGAAGTTTGAAGAGCTAGTGGGGATGAGCCGGGGCTTATTGCAGTGTCTTGGAGTCAGCCATGTTTCTATTGCAGCTGTTTGCCAGATCACTGCTACATTTAAACTTCAGTTGAAGCTGACAGGAGCAGGTGGAGGTGGCTGTGTGTTAACCCTTTTACCAAAACCTATCCTTCTCTGTGATACCTGATGCCAAAGGGAATGTTATGGTGGATTGTTGCTGACTGTTGATAGTCACTCAAAATGTCAGGAGGCTGCCACTATTTTTACAAAGCTTTTCAGCTATGTTTGCTTTTTATTTTGTGTTTTCTATTCTCCTCTACTTGAATTTGGACCAGGTCTAACCTTGACATAGTCTTTAGAGATGGCATCCATGCTTATGGAAGTGGTGAAAGTGGATATGGATGGCCAGGGCTTCTCTTGTTTAGAAGCAGCAATTGGTAGGCATGGAGTGCAGGTCATGTGAGAGCTTAATCCAGATGGTGGTGATTTAATGATCGGGGTGGACATACCACCAGATTTGGTGGCCTAAAGGGGCTTTCTTTGTCCCTTCTGTGAAAGTGATTATATAGGGGAAAAGACAATCTTGAAACACATCTTTGAATTCATGAGGAAGCAGACAATTTTGAATGCAGGATGAGGGTTGTGGTGATGTTTGTGGGGGTGAGGCATCTTAGCAGATTGTTATCTTATCTTCACCCACTATCAGAAGTGGGTAAAGTCATTACGGAGTAATGGCAGCTAGTCACTGCCATTTTTTGATGAAGTTGATGGTCTGATACTTTGTGACTGACACTCACAAGGTTATGAGCTCCCTTGCTTCTTGTTGCATTTGTTTTGGTTTGGCTGGAAACCACTGCTGGTGGTTACCTTGTTGTGCAGTTTGTTGTTGATAGTAGATTTGACTGTGTTTCTCAGGCAATCTTGCTTGACTCCTGTTTTCTTCACCAGTTATTCTGTTGCTATGGTATATCATATATGCCTTAGTTGTGGAAGGTGATCTAAGCCCATTTCTATTCTTAAGCTTAGGGGAATTCTTTGTGTTTCTCTGAGTCTTCAAAGTGACGAAGGTTAGGTTGGCAATTAACTGGAGATGTGACATAATTAGTTGTTCAGAGTACTTGGTTAATTGAAGCAATTAGTTTGTAGGCTCTTTCATGACCACCTCTTCTTGAGAGTGTTATGTGTCACTTTCAAACCATGTAGCACAATTATGTTTGAGTTCACCATTGACGGGTAACCTGTCTGTGTGTTTTATGTGTGTCAGCTTCCTCTCATCTCACACCATGGTAGTTGAGTTTGCCATCACCAGGTACTATTTTCATTTGTCTTTTATAACAGGAGGAATATTGCTTGTTGATTGGATTTGATGTTGTCATCTTTATGCACTAACACTGACTATTCATTAACCTCTAAAAATCACTTATCGCATTTCAGACTCTTTTGCCAATCTACAATGAGAATGAGAAATGTTTATATTAATGTTTGCAATGTCCAATGCTTGAAACACTGCTTGAAACAAAGAAGTCTTGAAGTGCAAACCTTTCCTATTTGAAATATGAATGTAATTGCAAGTTGATGGCATTCATTTACAAGGAACATGCAAGTCTATATTATAATTGTCCTTTCTTAGTTTAAACAAACAAGGAACCCTTCATTGTTTGGATTGTGATTTATTGCACATTCATTGCTTATATATGTGTTCTGTGTAGTTATTTGTAGGCATATGTGATGACAAAAACACATGAAGTTTTCCATACACATATTTCAAATAAATGATTGATTATGGAGATCAAGGACATTCCTAAACTCTTGTGCTTTAAATTCAAAGACCATGCGTGAATTGCTTGTAGAGTTGAGGTTCCCACAAAAAGGTGCAAGGGTGAAAGGCATTAACATTGAAGACAAACATGTGTTGCTAATATCTAATCCATTAAAACAATCAACAAGATGAATGACCATTATAAGAGATAAATTGTCAAATTTAGCATAAAACCTTATAGAATAAATGGAACATGGTGTAAGTTCAAATGACAGTTCATGTAGCTTGTATTGTTATGCATGGATGAAATTCATTCAGCATTATGGATGTAATTTATTCATAAAATGATTAGTTTTCATCCATGATGAATAGCATGCATTCATAACAAACAAAAGGAAAAATATTTAAGAAGGTTGATGGATGATGTTTTTTATGAATTTGTCATAGCCCTTGTGAGGATTGAGAATAATTTTTAGTTATTTAGTTTTCATGCCCATAATAAGAATAACTTCAACTAAACAACAACTCATGAATATTCTAGTTAATTTTTCAACACATAGTAAATAAAGATCATCATATTTTCCAAAATATCATACATTAAGTTGGAACCCATCACATGGAGAGTCACACCCAAAGCTATATTTGCTTGTATTAAACTTAGAACTTGGAGGGTTCAGCTTTCTACAAACTAAAGAAAATAAATGATCATATTTAGGTTCACCCCAAGTAAGAGAAGACTACAACCTATCTCATTTTGACAAGACCTTTTTGTGTGCTTTCAAGAATTCCTTGCAACCTCTCATGTTTATATTTGAAGACCAGTTTGAAACACACACCTATTTCCCTTTGTGTATATTCCCATTCATTACTCATGAAAGTCATGTTTTAGGTGTCCTTCCCTTGGTACCGTTTGCACATGAATATTTTGCTTCCTAACTAACAAACAATGATAGGTTGACCATTGAAACATCCCCATCAAGCTTTCTTATTAAGTTCATCCCTTTTGTTATGTTGGAACTTGGTAGGTACTCCTTTTGATAACATTCTTGGATGTCCAAATGGATCCTCTTTCTTGGACATCATTTTTCATCTATGATTCTGTATTGGAGGATGTTTGGCATTTGATTTCCCCCTGGAGAATGTCTATGTGACAACATTCAAATATTGGATGTCCAAATGGATCCTCTTTCTTGGACATCATTTTTCATTTGTGATTTTTTATTGGAGGATCCTTGACATTTGATTTCCTCCTTAAGATGGAAAATATCTAGGTGACAATGTCATTTAATGGATGTTACCTATGTAAAAGAGAATGCTCATTTTACCAATTGTGTTAGGTATTTGCCCATTCTTTTTCTTTTTTTAAAATTTTTGCATTTCCTATCATAATGGGTGATCAATATCAATTGACCTGTACTTGCCTTTGAGTTATTTAGTTAAGTAAACTGGGGCCAAGTTGTCAATCCGTACAAAGTTACAAACATTCTTGGCCTCCCCGACCCTCCTTTTCTTGAAGCCGACTCCCATTGCTCCCCCTTGACTGGGTCATGTAATGCGATAAAACTTCTAGTCACCCACCAAGACTTTTGGGGTTGGCCCTGTATTGACAAGACTTATACATCTTAATCTATCGGTGAGTCAGGTCCAGAGAAAAGGACACTTATTGGGCATATTTCAGGCCAACAAGACTTACAACTGATGTACTTAGGTTCCTCAAGAAGGACACTTATTGGGCACATTTCTGGCTATCATGAATCAATCGAATTGTTGTAGATTATTTTAGTTAGAACATCGTGGTTGTAAGTACTAAGACTGCACTTTCCAGATGTCCTCAAGGTCAAAGGACTGGGATGTACCTTGGGACATTTGGTTGTCTTATTCCTAATGTCTGCTCACAAATTAAACTTTTTTTTGGAGGAAAATTTGCAAAAGAGTATGTCACCATGTGAAATCCTTGAAAATCAAGGGTCCTCATTCTCAGAAATGTTATACCTTGTCCCATATCCCCATGTCACGTGCAATTTTGGGTGGGTTTTGTTTGTATGAAAAACAACAAAACCTATCCAAAGGGATTCCTTAAACTACTTAGTCCGAACAACAACACAAGGAGAGATTCTCTTAAGTACAGAACAAAAAAATGAAATGTTAATCTCTGTGTGTTTTTCTTGACCCATCACTTGGTGGACAAGTTCAACTAGTAATTTCTCATTTGAAAAGTCAAACACTCGTACTAATTTTTATTTTGTGTGTCATTGCAGGCTTACTCTGAAAGACTAGACTATGTCCTCAAAATTCTGCCCCTGCCATTAGGCCAGGCAAAAAATGGTGACCAACAGCTCTGGAAGCAGAAATTCCATGCAGCCAATGAGGAGGCTCAGCATGCACTCATGAACAATCCAGTTTTTTTCTTTGAGAGGGGGGGAAACAGGGATTTTTTGTTTTTTTCCACTTGTTCCCAATGTGTTCCCAATAGGACCTGGGTTTTGTCCCACATGGTTTGCCCAAATCTCAGCTCCCCTGTATATAAACTAAAAAGGTGAAAGCCAAGGGTGCACATTTGTTTCTGTTTTGCAACTGGGGGTCCAAATAGGTGCTTCTATTGAGGGGCATGCCCAATGTTCCAAAAAATTGCTGATGGGCCAATCAATATGGCTCCTTTATAAGAAAAAAAAAAAAGTTGTGAGAGCCCCGCTTGAGTTAACTGCACAGGCCACAGTAATTTTGTTAAGAGACAAAGAAGGAAAATCAGAGATCCTTTTGATTTCATTTAGACTTGTGATACTTATTGACTCAGTTTACATTAGAACCATAGTAACCAAACCCTGTGTGCAATAACAACATGGTTGGTTGTTGATTGGCTCTGCCTGGGAGGGAGAGACTAGGAATGATATAGCTTCCATTTGGTCCCACATTAGTGGCCAGCCTGCTTTCCAATGAATTTTCCCCAGTTAAATAACCAACAAAAAATCTAGTGCGACTCATTCAAAGGACCTTCATGAAAAAGTGGTGGCCAAAGTTGGTCACCAAGGAGGTTTATTTGCTAAACTCACCGTATGTAAACAACAGGTTCAAGAGGTTGTCAACATGTAGCAGGATTCCTAAATTTGTTTGCTCTCCTCTCTGACTGATCTGTAAACAAATTTTGCTAATGCCTCCCGTGGACCATCAACAATATGGTTGGTTACATCACAAAATTGGAAGAAAGAGCCCTGCTCACGAGCATGGTGTTACTGTGAATTGTAAACATCATGCAACATTTCCTTTGAACTTGCCATGAAGGACAGACTCATGTATTTTTTCATTTGGTCTCAAATTTTGAGGAATGTGACTTATTGTGAACCCCGAGTTAATTTTTTGGGAACTTCATCCACGAATATTTCTTTTGGGGTTTTGAACTTTCAACTTTTCATAAAGGACAAAGCCAAATAGTTTTCATCTAGTCTCACAGTTTGTGAAATACTCACTAGGTGTTATGATGAACTGCGAGTTAACTTTATGGGAATCTCATGAAACATTTCCTTTGTTGGGTTAAACTTTGTGTCTAAACATAGAGCCATGTAGTTTTCAATTGATCCCGCATTTCAAGGAACGCTAACTAGTTGCTGTTGTGAACTGTGATTAAACTTTCTGGGAACTCCATACAGAACATTTCCTTGCCTGGTTTGAGGTTTGAACTGCCATAAGAAGGCACAGAGGCATGTATTTTTCATTGGTTCCTACGATTTAAGGAATGTCAATTAGGTTTTGCAATGGACTTAATAGTTAAGTTTTTGGGAACTTGATAAAACTGGTCCTTTCCTGGTTTGAACTTGTCATAGGGGAAAGAACCACTTATAATTAGGTAGTAAGCTCCTTCTTTATTGATGAATTAATACGCATAGTAACAAAGAAGATTGATTTATAACTTATGTACTATGTCCTAACTATAAATCATTGTAGGCTCTATTTATTGGAAGTGTAAGTTAGATTTCCATGGCATTTCACAGCATTATATACATGTAGGATAAGGATTGACAACGGGGCCATTCGAGAATGAGGCCTCTATGGAAGGTGGGAGTGAGATTTTGAATGGGGCAGTTCTGCGGATTCACGTCCCACACTTGGCTCCCACCTTACATCACACCCCCACGCTCATTCCCAAAATGGCCCCATTCTCAGCTGTTATTGAGTGTAAAGACCCAGTAGAATTTTGAAAGGCTACAAGTTTATTTGTGAAGGAGAAGCCTGACGGTAAGGTGCCCCTGAGTTGTGACAGAAATATTGACAAAGGTACGGTGGAGGATGGTGCCCTCCACATACTTTAAGTATATTCTACCAGTTCTTGGCGAATTCTGTGAGTTCTTGACTTCCAGCTGTTGTTATGGCAGAAGTGTTGCGCAGGGTATGGTGGAGTATGGTGCCTTCTGCATACAACAAAAATAAAATTCTACAGTTTCTTTGTGAATTCTCTCATGTCTTTATTTCCAGCTCTTATGTAAGAAATCTGAACCCTCGTCCCATTCGCTTCTTATCTGTTACTCACAGTTGGTAGTTGATTAATTAATTATTCCTGTTATTGATGTGAACCTGCCAAAATTTATGACAAGGAACAGAAACGACAAAGAAGCAGGTACATGGAGGGAGAAAGGACCTGACCCCTAATTAAGTCTGAGTTTAGTTCTTACATTCTAAGTCTGGACCTCTGTGTTCTAATTGAATTGTAGCTTCATTGCTACATTCTAAATCTGGACCATGAGTCTTAATCAGGTCCTAATTGAATTTCTCCATTTTATAACCAAACTGCTGAATATGAAAATATAGATCTCAATTCATCTACCAACAACCAGTTTTATAAAATTCAATTTTGTGATGTAGTCAAGGTGGTGATCATTCCTAAATATAGCCAAATCTGGCTATTAATAAAATATGAAAAGAAAAAAAAGTTCTAAGCCATGTACAGAAATCTGCCAATCTCTTTGAATTTTTTAATAAAAAGTCATGGAATTTTGTGACAAATTGGTTTTTGCTACAGTGTCAAATTTTCACACAAAAAGAAAAGGCTGCCAACAACAAGTTAAGAGACCAGAATTAGGATTGGTAGCAGAACTAACTGAAGGCTTCATTAGATAATTACTGGGCAGAATTTTGATGGAACTTGTACCCTTCCATTTTCTCTTTCATTCCCCAACTTTGCTTTTTTATTGCAAGAAAGTTTGGCAAGTTCTGTATTACTCAAAAGCCCAACGAAGATCCATCGATAATAATATTTTAAGAATGTATGAGAATCCAAAATCATTAGATAATTAAGGTTTAATTATATATGTAATACAATAATTTATAATCGGAGATATAGGTAGCCAGAATCATATAAGAAGGTTACATAAAGTTATCATAATAATAATTTAAAGATTGGATATTTAGCCAAAATCATAGGATTAAGTTGGATTATGCCTTTTAATTTAAGTTTAAAAGAAAATTATTCTACTATGATTAGCTTGGATAATGGATTATTTCGTTAATGGATTAAAGTGGAATTATTATGTGATTTGGTTGGATTAATTTCCTTAATTAAGTGTGGCTCTGTTCTCTCTCTCTCTCTCTCTCTCTCTCTCTGGCGGCTCTCTTTCCACTGTCGTGCATTTGCAGCGCCTTTCTCGCCTGTTGCTGCCGCAGGCGGGCACATGTATATAGGTTACGTAACGGGAGTGGAGAGCGATCTGTTTCTTGTTCTGTCTCGCTTCTCTCTTCCAAGCAAAGCTTGCTTTCTCTTTCGGCCGCTGCTGTTGAAATTTTTTGATCTGCTTTGTGAGTCTTTTGCTTGCTGTTGTTTATAAGCGTTTTTTCTGTTTTGTTCACGAATTCGGTAGTCGCATCGGAAGCGGAAGAGTTCAGAAATAGTACCAAAAAAGAAAGTAGTTGACGAAGTTCGCGAAGGTCCTCTGCGATGGGAAGGAATTTTTCCTTTCCGTAGACTATCTTGTTCCAAGAGTGGTGGAAAGAGAGATAATGAGAAAAATCCGTCGGACGATAGATGCACTAGTTCTGTGATGTTGTTTTTGTTTCTCTATCAGTGTCAAGACTGTTTTCTAGAGGCTAGATGTCAAGTCCGCCTTGCAAGTGGTTATGGTTTCAGAACGATACACCGGATGTCGCCGGCAGGTCTTCAAGGGGGGAACTGAATCGAGCAGTCATCTGAAGTGTCAGAAATAAGGTTTGCTTCTTTCTTCTGTGTTCCTGAAGATGGAAAGTTCTGAACTCTCGGACTGCAGTATTGCCTATTTAGCAGCAGCAGGACGAGGAGGCACTCAGTTACGCTTGTCGGCAGACATGGCGTTGTTCTTCTTTCATGGCAAACGGATGGGTGCTGTCGACTTGCCGATCTGCGATTGTTCTCCTTACTGGCCGCTGCGATCGGCTGCTCCTACACCACGCAGTCAATGTTTTATCTCCCGGGTCGCTTGTAACAACTATCAAACCCGCCTTCCTCCGATCCGATTCACAAGAAGAACGATGCCTTGTCTGCCGAGAAGCGTGACCGATTGTCTCTTCAGCCTTTGGAAGCCAGCCTCCAATTTCAGAGGTGGGCACGCTTGCAGAACGCACTTGTTATTTGCTTGGATGCCCATAGTTCCCGCATGATGGCTGTCTCTGTAGACACTTCCATTGTGACCGGATCCCAACCATTCTTGGCTGGTGGATTGTCGCTCGAACGGATCTGGTATGGTTGAACTCCCAGAACGATTGTCGTTCAAACGGATCTGGTCTACATAGATGTCGTTCAAACCCTTCTGGTCGCGAGCGATTGTCTCTCTTATTAATGTGGTCTAGATCGGTGTCTAACTTGTCTTAGCACTTGTTATAAAGATCTGCAGAGACTTAGAATCGCGTATTTTGCTAACATGCAAGAAGGTTCCATAATGCTGCTTGCTATCACTTCTGTGCAATCCAGTTTGTTGCAGAATCTGCAGCCACAAGGAAATCAATCGGCGGGAGCAGGTCCTTAATCTCAGACTGCTCACTAAGGTACTGGATCTCAAACCTGAACCTGCAAAGTGTACAGTAGACCTAAAGACTGTGGCAGCGAGGGAGGGGGGGAGTGTTGTTGATGCAGGAAAACAGAAAGATGAAAGGGAGAATGAGTCTGATGGGAGGCATGAACACCTTACCATGCGATGTATGCAAACGTCAATGTTTCAGTGTACTACTGCCAGGTTCTCCTCTTTTTATGGTGAAAGAAGCTTTGAATGCTGTATGATGTGATTCATTAGGTCTTTTGCATGGAGAAAGAAGAGTGGAAGTACCTGTTTGCATTACTCTAAAGCGTATTCTTAAGCTGCACACAGCGGGATGAAATGAAAGCTATGGGTCTTGTTGTACGTTCCTTCTTTAGATGATTGGCTGATTGGCTGATTGGTTTTTGTGTTCGTGCTAACATGTCTTTACTAGCAAGCCCAAAGCTGCTGGACCGAAAAACAGACCATTAGATTTAGTTCTTCCTGACATGCAGTTCGTTTCAGTTCGTTCCTAGAGTGCAGGCTTGTAATGTAGGGTCAAACAAGATGAGGACACATCTTTGATAAGAATGGGATATGTTGATGGGACCTTGATACTAGTGTTCATGCCCTTGCTGTGTTGTTTGCAATCCAAGCTACAGGATCTTGGCTCTATGTCTTCCCTCTTGTTTTGAAGATGTGAATGATTTTGAATCATGGGCTGTACAGACATGGATCCCTATGATCATTAGGGAAGGCCTTCTGCTTTCACTTGGTGGGTTATGTATAGGAATTCTCAGGAAGAAATTAACCATAAGATGTTGAAAGTTGCAGATAGTCTCAGGATTCCCCTGTGACTCTGTCTCATGCAAATAGCATTAATCACAAGCCAATTGTCATTAAAATTGAGCTTCAGGCAGCTCTGCCCCCAAGAGCTGAACAATTCTGAAATAGTTCTTCCATGAATGTGTTAGGCATCAGTGAGTACCATTGCAGTTAAGTTAATGGGACATAGTGTGTCCAGAATTTATGTAGCTTATTAATTTTACGTTGAAGGTTGGGAATATTGTCTACTGATCTGGTAAGATTTGCCAACTTGGGTCAAGTTATACAATGTATGAGATCAAACCAAGTCATTGTGGACTAGAACAAACATGTTAAGAACTCAAGACACTCTCTTTTACTATTCACTTTCCACTGTTTTACTTTGAAAGGAAATGGCAGCATGAGGACACACCACAAGCTGCAGTTACTCATTTTTTTGGGATATGATTCAGGTTGTGAGCTTGGTAAACTGTTTCCAGAGAATGTATATATGTAGCTGAATATTTACTAAGAGCACAGTGAAATGGATAATTGAAGATTTCAATAATTGTGCTTTATATTCACATCTGCTTGGTTTAGATAAGATATTCTTAACGGAAAGATTGTTGTACATGTTTCAGGCAGTCTCATTGGCAGTGGTCCATTTAACATCATCCTCCACCCCTTGGATGACATAGAATCATTATCATGCTTACCTCTGGTATGTTCTCTGTTATTGAGTCTTCTGGCTGTCAGTTTTAACTCCTCTTAATGTTATGTATCTTGGTGTACTTTCAGGTTGGTTGAAACCTTGTGCAACCATCTTGAGCTGTCCAATTCAGATGCAGTGTGCAATTGTTGCTTGTGTCCTGGTTGATATTGGCAATTTGTAGATAATCTGAGCTTCTGCTTGTGGACTGTCTAGACTTGGCATTTTCCTCGGTCTACTCAATGATGGTGGCATGAAGTGCTTTTGTGCCCCGTTGAAAAGATCATGCAACTCTAGTGAGGTTGGTAACACAATTCTTCTTTTCCACATTTTGCTTCATTGTTTGGGCAACTTATTTATATACTTCCCTACCAGTCAACAAGAGCTAATGACTTTAGTAGGTCGTCATGGCAGGTGGTCACTTCTTTATGTGATAAAACTGACTGTCTCCCAAGTTTTGTAAGGTTATATTGTTGTGCTAGTAAGTCTTGTAGACATTTCTTTGCAATCTTTATTGATATGTTCAGGGTTGGTTGCTCTCTGTTACATGTGCCAGGTTAAATGAGGATGTTATTGGGTACCTGCAGTTTCCTTTCAAATATTGTCAGCATAGTGTCTGTAGTTCTGCTGCAAAAGCACATGCTGCAGGAAGAAGTGCACCGTTTTCATGTTGTTGCAACACACAATGATCATTTTGAGTGGAGTTTATTACTGCAATTGGACTCTTAGTAAATTCTGCTTGTTAAGGTTTCAAACAGCTGGTAGCTCCAGCTACGTTTTGTTTAAACTGATGTACTGCCCTAAAAATTGACAGGCTAATGGCATATATGTATAAGATATTCTTAATGTGGGGATATGCCCAAACAGTACCCCATCGGTAAACAGGAGTTGCACATTATAACAAATTTCAACACTTTAGATGATGAAATAGAAGGTGAAGAAGGTGAAAGGTTCTCCATCAAAAGTGAAAAATGAAGTAATTGCAACATACTGACAAACTCTTCTGGTGTTTGTAGATTCGCATATGATCATCTACACATCTACAAATATAATGCACCCTCTAATACTCTAAAAACTTTTTAACACTAAAAATTTATAACTTTATGAGAATAAAAGGACAAATCTTACAGTTAATTCCAAAAACAAAATTCAATTTATATATGCCACGAATAAAACTGACAGAAATTAAAGTATTATAATCTCTCACTTAGTGCTATGGATGATACTCTTTTGTAGATGCACTGAAAAAGGTCTTGGAAGGAAAATTTGCTGCATCACATCAAATACAGGAAATGCCCATTTTAATCGCATTCTTATTTGTGTCACAGTTTTTGGTAACCATTTATCTTGGTAAGAAACATCATTCTTTAGAAATGTTATTACAATTGTTAGTAGCATAAGGTTTTTGCAAAAAGTTTTTTCAAGAAATGTGATTATAATGAAAAAAATCAAAGGCAAACATGAGGTTTGTGTAAAATGTTCTTTCCTTTGGCAATATGAATGTGGCTTTGTGTCCAAGTTGTGCAAACTAACAACAATGTATTCAATTGAAGAAAAAGAAAATAATTTTCTAGTGCGTATGAATAAAAATTATGCAAACTTCTCATGAAAGTAAAAAAAAATGGAGTTGAAAGTATCTAGCTGATAAAATATACAAGCTAATAGTTAAAGAGCTGAAACGCATGTAAATTGTCACATTATAATAGGCAGAAATGATAATCTTCTAATAATGAATAATAAAACTGAGGATAACCCATGTAGGAAATTTAAACAATTGACACCTTTATCCTAACATAAAAAAGCTGGTTTGTAATGTGTTTTGCCTATAGTCACAATCTTGTATGGAATGTAACTATACACATTTAAATCACAATTCATTGTTGTCATAGTGAAAAGGAGTTCAGTGAGGTCAGTTATCCAACTCCACTATCTGGGTTCTTTCTCCTTTTTAAAATTGCAACAAGTAGGCTAGTGTGACATATTTTAGAGATTTGTCTGATTCCTAACCAGTGTCTTTTTGGTGCAAAATTTTGCACTACCATGACCCAAAAAAACATTCAGGAAGATGGACACAAAGTATTTTTTGGGCAGAAATATGCCAAAGTTGCCATATTTTGAGGGAAAAAACAGAGTCTTAAGTTGCCATATTGGGTAGTCAAATTTGGCTCATTCCTCTTGTCAATGATCAGGAGTCCACCTACTTCACAAAATTAAAAAGAAAAGAAAGAAAAAAAAGCCCCATGCTTCAACCACTTAAATAATGCGACACAATATGCAATTGTTGAGCTCCTTTACAGGTCTAAATAGACAGAAAAACAAGGAGCTCATAGTAAAATGACTAGTGTTGTTAGCTGGTTATTGCCTTTTTTTCATAACCAGCCAAGTAGGTTATTTTATATTTTATATTTTTAGATCACAGGGTATCAATATAATTGATTAAAAAATTTGACCCACCAATATCAAATTATTCAGTAATTTTTGGGTAATAACTGCTGGTTATGCATACAGGTAAGTTGTCAAATACCCTTGAGAATCATTGGTTATATTGCCTAGGAAGGGTAGGTTGTAGGGGTTTTTTATTTTATTTATTTTTCTGTTTTCTATCATAAACATGTTGAGGGATTTAGGGTTGATAGTGTACATGGATGGTATTTCAATCATCTGCATAGGTTATTAAAATTTGAACATTCAATACTCAACCCGTAAAGTTCTTGTTGATGCTTCAAATAATATGTATTAGTGGGTATGTAATTTATCATTTTTCAAAAGAAATTCAATAGTATTTAGTATGTTATTAATAATCAGGTTCATAACTGAGTTTTTTTTTCCTCAATTAATGGTCAACACTAGTATGCCCTTTATGGCAAGTTCAAACTTGAAACTAAAAATTTCCCCTACTTGATATTGAAAATGCCCATTTATCATATGCAAACATAATATTTCAGATGTCATCACCCATTAGAATTATTTGCAAAGAAAATAAAACTTAGGAATAAAACTTTGGTTTCATTGAAATTAAAGATATACTCAAAATGCATGATGAGATTGTGCAATAGGAAAATAACAAAGGAAAAAATTCAATTTTTTTCCAAAACCAAGGATGATTTGAGTTCTCCTTATTCCTTACATTTATCTAGAGGTCTATTTAGGTTAGGGGATGTGGCTTGCTTAGGTGATTATACAAAGCCTACCTAATGGGTAAACCAGGGATTCCCTTCTGATAGGTACTTAGGGATTATTTAGAAAGTTGTTAGGGCTAACTCATAGTGCAAGAGATGCCTACATAGGCCTATGTAGGGGGTATCTAAGATAGGGGATATCAAAAATCTAATCTCTAATCTATGTGATGGTAACTTAGGTAGACTGTAGTGTAGTTAGAATAGAAATTTGTGTGACTACTTAAGGGTATTCATCCTTATTTTGGAGAGTGATCTTTACTTTGGTGGATTTTATAGATAGCTTTAAAGAAAGGGAGGATGAGTGGGCAGGATGAGGCTCAAACTGAGGCCTAACGTGAGGATTACTTTTATGGAGAACTTTATTATGAGTGGGTAGGATGAGGCTCAAACTAAGGTTTAAGGTGAGGATTATTTTATTGATAACTTTATTGAGTGAATTAAGAACCACAAGTTTACGCCCAAATCCTACACCGTTGCTTAGTCTCCTGTCTATGGGCAAAGCCAATAAATTGAGATCTCAATTTGCCTCCATCTCAATCATAATCAAGATATTAGTTAACAAATTGGAACAGGCAGCTGTGCTATCATGTTGCTCAAGTGGCAATCATCCATAAGAACATTTAGTCAAATTTGGTGATAAAACATGAGAGTAGAAAAATCTTAAACAACTTTCACGTTGTAGTCAGTTGTGGTGATTTTTGGCAATTTTTTTAAAACATTAGTTATGGGTTTTTTTTTTTAAGGAAAAGATTTTGTGACAAAATATTCTTTAAAGAAAACGTTTTCACAAAACGGTGAAGGTTTGCCACAAAATAAATCACTGAAGCAGCCCATTGCTTAATGGCTATGCCCCTAATGGTATGAAATCAAACCATCAACAGTTATATAACTGAAACATGTTCCATGAAGTTCCCAAAAAATGAACTCATATATATAATTTAGAGTAACAACCAGTGAAGATTCCTCAAAATGTGGTTCCATAGGAATTCTGCTTGTTCTCAAGTCTCTCACTAACAAGCAAAGCCAACAAAATTCAAATGTACAGCAAGTTAATAACCTCTTGACAGTATTTGAGCAACAGGTTGTAAATGTTGCATGGGTTTTGAGGCAACCCAGCACAGGTTTCCATGCATGGGCAGGTGATGCTTGAAACTTGCCTCCTTCAAAACATGTCGGGTTTCGGCTGCCATGGGGGGGGGGGGGGGGGGGGGGCCCCCCATTTTTTTTTTCCCCCTCGTTGGTTCCCCCCCTCTCCTCCCCCCCCCCCC
>Ga0116227_10005758_pt1 | contig 25774 bp, 22 predicted proteins | sample S1TSphgellanicum_FD_89693 | JGI IMG/M metagenome (GOLD analysis project Ga0116227, IMG submission 89693) | Host-associated microbial communities from peat moss isolated from Minnesota, USA - S1T2_Fb - Sphagnum magellanicum MG | ecosystem: Host-associated > Plants > Peat moss > Unclassified...
GGATCTGCTGTTGTTGGATAAGCATACTGGTGTCTCTCTTTCGACACTTTAAGATACAAAAAAAGGAGTAGAAAACTCTCGTCTTCTACTCCTCTTGTCAAATTGGACTTTTTCAGTGCCCTCTTATTTTAATGGCAGCCTTTTTTGTTAAGATAATATTTTCTGTGGTTTACACAGACTAATGTTGAAGTTAAAAAAGATTCTTTTAAGATAATAAATGTTGCCTTTTTATGGCTAAAGTGTTTGTTATCAGGCTTTATTTAATTTTTTATTCATATTTGATTAACCAATTATAGGCATACCTATAAAATCTATCAGTTCCGTAACTTTGAGTTTATCTTTGCATGAACGAGCAATTGCCTTTTTTAAATTTTTCTTTGAAGAAAGTATTGGCCCTTGAGCCCGATTCTTTAAAAAGAGCAAAGATCCAGATCATTTTAACTGCGCTTGTTTTTACAATCATTAAAGCTTCGTTTGTTATTTATGTTGCGTTCAGGCATCAGCAATACCTGCAGTTAACGCGCGCCTGCATTGTGGTTCTAATATTTGTTGCCTTTATTAAAGTCCTTTTATACAAGCCCGCCAGCGTGCCGTTTCTCTCGAACGTTATGTTATTGATGGGCTTGCTGGTGATTTGGTCAAACGTGTTTGTGTTTATTAAGCATATCAACATTGTAACCATCCAGATGATTTTTATGAGCACGCTGGTTAGTTATTACCTGATAGGGGGTATGCGTGCGGCTTGCTATACTGTATTGGCAATTATGCCGGTATTTTATTGTTTCTTTTTAGCGAAAAGCGGCATTTCGGCAATTGGCAGATCTTCGGAAGAATTATCAGCTTCGGCTACAGATACGGTGATCCTCTTAAACTTTGTAACCTTTGTAATTACCCACTACATTTATTACCGTGCGTTTAAACAAAACCTGCGCGAAAAAGATGCACTGAACACTGAACTGCAAAAAAATATCGCAGAGGTGAAAGCATTGGCCGAATCCAGGTCTGTCTTTTTATCCACCATGTCGCACGAGTTACGTACACCACTAAATGGCGTAATCGGCATGGCTCATCTGCTTAAAGATTCGGCTATCGAAGAGCAAAGAGATTCATTAAATATTCTTGAATTTTCGGCAAATAATCTTTTGTCGGTTATTAATGATGTGCTCGATTACAATAAAAGCGAACTGGATAAAATAGAGCTGGAGCAGCTCCCCGTTAACCTCGCCGATTTGATGGGCAAGATCCATTCTGGTTTAAGTAACAGGGCTAATGAGAAAGGGCTCGACCTGGTATTGTATCTTGACGACCGGTTGAAAAGTGTTGTGGTACTTACCGACCCAACCAGGATAACGCAGATTATTTATAACCTGGCCGGTAACGCTATTAAGTTTACGGATGAAGGCTCGGTAAAAATAAACCTACAGGTTAAGAGTTTTGAAGCCGATAAAATCAATATCGATTTTTCTGTTAGCGACACTGGTATTGGGATTGCATCAGAACGTCAGGAAGCTATCTTCGATCCTTTTACGCAGGCATCATCAGATACTACCCGTAAGTTTGGCGGTACCGGCCTCGGGCTTGCTATTGTGAAGCGTTTGCTTAAACTTTTTAATAGCACTGTGCATTTGGATAGCGGTTCTGGCGAAGGTGCTACATTTTCTTTTTCTATAAACTTCCCTTTATGCAGCGAAGAGGTGCAAATTGGGCGAGATCTTCAATCAAACACAGATGCGTTTAAAGGGCTTAAGGTACTAATTGCCGAGGATAACCGGATCAATATACTACTGCTCGAAAAGTTACTCGCCAAATGGGAAATAACTACCGTTGTTGCCTGGAATGGGCAGGAAGCTATAGATAAATTGCTGCTAGAAAACTTCGATGGTATTTTGATGGATATCCACATGCCGGTAATGGATGGCTACCACGCTACCAAAGCCATCCGCTTGTTAAATGACCCTGCCAAGGCTAATATCCCCATTATTGCCATTACAGCATCTGTTTCGCATCAGTTGTATGCAAAAATTACCACGGCAGGTATGCAGGATTATATCCACAAACCATTTCAACCCAACCAGCTTTGCGAAAAGCTGAACAAGTTTTTAAAACTGGTTCATTGAGTAATGTCCAGTTTTAAACAAACCACTGCTCAGCAACTTTTCGCAATTCGCCAAAATCCACCTTTCCATCCGTAACCCAGGCAACAATTCCATCAGGGCGTACCAGTACAGCACATAAACCCAATTGCTCTTTAGCCGAACCTGAAACGTATTTCAGTTGCTTGCCATATTCACTGGCTAAAGTTTTAAGGGATGTATTCGTATCGAAATCAAGTAATATCCCGTGGCCATTGTGCATTAAATCGCCAATTGTTGTGCCGTCTTCCAGTTCGAAGTTGGGGACGCTGCGGCCTACCAGCGGGTGCTCGCTGCCGAGATTGTACTGTGTGTTGATGCCCCACACGCGGCTGGCAAAGTAGGTGGCACCGTCGCGGGTATTCATTAAGTCGCGCATAATGGCGTTCAGTGCGCGGGCATCGGGGTCTGGTTTCATAATGGCAGCCTGCGCGCGCGACCAGTCTAATACTTTTGCACCTATTGGGTATCGTTCGGTATAATAAGTATTCAGCAAACCTTCGGGCGCTTTGTTATGGATAGTTGCGGCGAGTTTCCAGCCCAGGTTCATGGCATCGCCAATACCAAGGTTAAGGCCCTGGCCTCCTAATGGTGCATGGATGTGTGCAGCATCGCCTGCTAAAAACGTTCGTCCGTTACGGTAAGCAGTGGCTTGCCGTGCCCGGTCTGTCCAGGTAGTTGCTGTATGGAGGGTGGTGATGGTAATGTCAGTATTAGAGACACGGCGAAGTACTTCCTGAATATGCTCCAGCGTAATTGGCTTTTCTGAACTATGAAATGCCCCGGCATCAAAATCCTGGATCATTACGTAACCAGGTTGCGATTGGAGGTACATACCGGCAGGTGTCACGTTTCGCCCGGGTTTAAGTTTCTCTGGGTCGGCAATGTCAATTTGGGTGCTGTATCCGGTAAACTCTGGCTCGGTACCCGCAAATTCAAAACCGGCTAGTTTGCGAACAACACTACGTGCGCCATCGCAACCCACCAGCCATTTGCTTTGAAAAGACTGGCCGCCTGACTCAACAGTTACGCCGTCACCGGTTTGGCTAAAGCCGGTAATGGCCAATTCGCGCTTAATTTTTACACCAAGGCTTTTTGCTCGGTGGGTCAGCACGGTTTCAAGCTCTGCCATTTCGGTCATCAAACTGGTTGCGGTAGAACTTGGCAGGCGGTACTTCCATTGCGAGGTATCGATATCGCCCTCCAAAAACGGAATCCCGGCGAAGTGCCCAACTTGTCGGCGAGCACCTTGTCCAGCATTTTGATGTGGATTTTTAAAATGTTTATGCAATTCAAGTTCTTTGAGCAGGTTGCGGCGATAAAGCGATTCAATGGTAAGGGATGACAGGCCACGCACGCCGAAGGGCATTTGCTTCAAGGTGGAGTGTGGGTCTTCGGCCTTTTCAAGTATCAGCACCGAGCATTGTGCTAGTGCCAGCTCACAGGCCAGGAATAAGCCTACAGGCCCTGCGCCGGCAATGGTTACATCGTAAATAGAATTATTTTGTGCGAATTTTTCGTCTTTAAGTGTTGTGTTCATATCGAATTATTACAACACAAAGGTGTACAATGCTGTAGCCTTAGGCTTGTATAAACGCGACAAAATCTTCGCCCAGATCCCGTTTATCTTTCTTTGCTTTTCGGGCAAATGCGGCAGGGGTAGTGCCACTATAACGTTTAAATTCCCTGCTGAGGTGGGATTGATCTGTATAGCCCAACTCATGGGCTAAGCCTGCCAGGTTGGTGCCCGGATGTTGCCAGAGTTGGTTTCGTGCCTGTTCAAAGCGCATTAAGCCCGATACATCTTTAACACTATAGCCAGAAGATTGCTTAAAATTTCGTTCCAGCGTGCGAATGGTGGCATGGGCGGCCGCAGCTACCTGGCTTACCGGTAGGGCACCATTTGCTTCCCTCATCGCAACGCCCGCTTTAAATAGCATACTGCTGCTGGCAATAGCCGAGCGTGCGTTCAGCAAATACTGCTTTATCCCGGCCAATGCATCGTCTATTTTACCTGCTTTAATCCATTCACTCAATTTAGATTGAAGTAGGGCGATAGGATGCTCAAATATATGCACGCCATTTTTACCCGATGGCATCCCGAGTAAATCGAATACGGTCCAAGGGAAGCATCTGATGCCAATAATTTCTAAACGGTTCCTGGTGTAAAAAACGGCGGGCTGATTGAGCAGCCCCATCATAAAAGGAGAGGGCAATGGCTGCAATTCTCCATCGCGATCAATACAAATGTCGCTGCCGAAATGAAAGATAATTTCGGCATAACCATCGGGCATTACCTCAAAACTCGATACCTCGTCTCCAGCCTCCCTGGTATTGTGCCAAAAACATTTAATGGTATCCAGTAGCTCTTCGGGAGGTTCAAATTCTTGATGCAGCATTTTTAAAGATATGATATTTGGAGTGGATTGGGTAGAAGCAACGATGCTATATGGGTAGAAATTGATTGCTTTTCTATCCAGGTAGCGGGGAGCAGGATCGAACTGCCGTCCGCCGATAGGCGGATATGAATTTTACGTTCTAATCATCAGAGCTATCAAATTTTTCGTGGATCGGTTTCCAAATGAAGTTACGTCCTGTGGCATTTTTTAATTGCTTTTCTCGTCTGATAGCATCTGATTTAGTTTTGAATTCTTCGATATAGGCAATTATCCACGGTCGATATTTAATGGTATGGCCTTTAGTTGCCAGTTCATTGTGTGAAAGAAGGCGATTGTTTTAAATCAGATGTATAGCCGATATAGATTATACTTTTGAGAGAAGAGAACATACACAGTAAACATAAAGCAATATAACAAGAAAAGCCCCCAACTTTCGTTGAAGGCTTTTTCTTTCCAGTAGCGGGGAGCAGGATCGAACTGCCGACCTTAGGGTTATGAATCCTACGCTCTAACCATCTGAGCTACCCCGCCGGGTGTTTTTTCAAGATTATTTGATTAATCTTGTTTTATGGTTATTTAAGATGGCGGCTATTATGTTGATAACTAATTGCTCAACCAAGCCCCCTTTCTTAAAAAGGTTTGCAAATATAGCAGAAAATACTTTTCTTTAGAAAAAATGTTCAAATTTATCCCCTAAGCAATTTTAAACTACTGCCCCGCTTATGTCTGAGAAGAAGAAATTTCATATAGAGTATGAGATAAGATCATCACCCCGAATACTTTATAGTTTTATTAGTGAGGCTAACGGACTAATGCAATGGTTTGCAGATAGTGTGAGTGTACGCGACCAGGTTTACACTTTTACCTGGGATGATGAGGAGCAAAAGGCCAAAATGCTGCTTAACAAAGAGAACAAACTGGTACGTTTTAAGTGGATAGACGACGAGCCGCAATTCTATTTCGAAATGGAAATTGTGCAGGATGAACTAACCAATGATGTTGCCCTCGCCATAACAGATTTTGCAACCGAAGATGCCATTGCCGAGCGCAAGCTGATATGGGATAACCAGATCGACTATCTTATTAGCGTATTGGGTGCTTAAGGGCAACCAAAATTTCGCTAAATTTGTACCGTGAAGAAGATACATGTATTAATACTTAAGTCCTTTATACGGCCTTTCATCGTTACCTTTTTCATCGTAATGTTTGTGTTGCTGATGCTATTTTTATTTAAATACATCGACGACCTGATAGGCAAAGGTTTTGAGTGGTATATAATTTTAGAGCTGATGATGTATGCATCAGCTACCAACGTGGCCATGGCGCTGCCGCTTTCTGTGCTGCTCTCGTCTATCATGACGTATGGTAGCCTTGGCGAAAACTACGAGCTTGTGGCCATCAAATCGGCCGGTATCTCATTACGCCGGGCCATGTACCCCATGATTATTGTGGTGAGTGTGCTTGCCGTCTCCGCTTTTATTTTCTCTGATTATATGCTGCCCGTTGCCAACCTCAAATATTATTCGTTGTTGTGGGATGCGCGTCAGCAAAAATCGGGCTTCCTGATCAAGGAAGGGGTTTTCAATAATAGTTTCCCGGGATATTCCATCCGCGTAAATAAAAAAGACGAAGACGGCCAAACGCTGCATGGCGTAATGATCTACGAGCGTAATGCTGCGCAGAATAATAACAGCGTGCTTTTTGCCAAAGAAGGGGTAATGTACCGTACACCTAACGATCAGTTTTTGGTACTGCGGCTTAAAGATGGTATTCGTTATGAAGAATCACCGGGCGAAACCGGAAATGCGCGTGAGCGTTTTACCCGGTTTCGTTTTAAGGAAACAGAGCAAAAGTTCGATCTCTCGAGCTTTAAATTAAAGCGGACTGATGAGGGTGCATTCTCTCGCGCCTATCAGATGATGAACCTTAAACAATTAAGGTTTTTCAAGGATTCAACGCAGCATGCTGTGGATAGCGGATTGCGGGCGAATTTCAGGATCATGTCTGGCTTTTATAAGTACTTTACCTTTTCTCATACGCCTGCTAAAACGCGGGCTAAGTTGCCCTACAATTCAAACTACTTAAAAAAACTTGATATTTACGGGCAGGTATCCACCATTAACAACGCTGCCAGCGAGGTAAGAACCATCGCCGATATGGCCAAAGGGCGTAGTGACAGGTATAAAGAAGTTTCGAAAGATATCCGCAAGTCAATTATAGAATATCAGAAAAAGTTTACGCTCTCTGCGGCTTGTTTAGCTTTATTTCTTATCGGTGCGCCATTGGGGGCTATTATCCGTAAAGGGGGGCTTGGCTTACCTGTTGTTGTGGCTGTAATATTTTTCTTGGTCTACTATATCATTTCAACCATTGGTGAAAAATCTGTTAAAGAAGGAAGCCTTTCGCCGGCTATCGGCATGTGGATAGCCATTGTTATATTAACGCCTATCGGTTTGTTCTTATCCTATAAAGCAGCAACCGATTCGGTATTGTTTGATATGGATTCTTACAAAAAATTATTTAACCGTTTGTTTAAACGAAAAGCCGCTTAGCTACGTATTCATTTTACATATTGTAGACGCGGTGTATTGCAATTTGATGTAAGTTTGTATAACAACAGGCGTTTTTTGTATAGTCTGTAAATATTTATAGTATGCTTAATACCATTCCTGAAGCTATTGAAGCCATTAAAGCTGGCAAAACCATTATAGTAGTTGACGACGAAGATCGCGAAAATGAAGGCGACTTTTTAACAGCTGCACGCAACGCCACTCCAGAAACCATTAACTTTATGGTTACCCACGGGCGCGGATTAGTTTGCGCACCGATAACCGTTCAGCGCGCCAAAGAGCTGGAATTAAACCCAATGGTGGTTAGAAACACCACCTCGCACGAAACCAATTTTACAGTTTCGATCGATTTACTGGGTTATGGATGTACCACGGGTATCTCTGCAACAGATAGATCAAAAACCACATTGGCCTTAATTAATCCGGCTATCCAGCCTGAGGAGTTAGGTCGGCCAGGACACATATTTCCACTGATAGCAAAAGACGGTGGTGTACTACGCAGAGCAGGCCATACCGAAGCTGCTGTTGATCTGGCGGTACTTGCCGGTTTTGAGCCAGCAGGTGTAATTTGCGAAATTATGGACGAAGCCGGTGAAATGGCTCGCTTACCAGAATTGTTGGAAATTGCTAAGAAATTTGATCTTAAGATCATCTCGATCAAAGACCTGATCGAATATCGCTTAAATGCCGAATCATTGATCCGCAAGGAAGTATCTGTAAAGATGCCTACCCAATGGGGCGATTTCGACATGATAGCCTATACCCAATTAAACACCAACGAAAATCACCTGGCGTTGGTTAAAGGCACTTGGGAGCCCGGCGAACCTATATTAGTACGTGTGCACAGCTCATGTGTAACCGGCGATATATTTGGATCATGCCGTTGCGATTGTGGCCCGCAGTTACATAAGGCCATGGAGATTATCCAGAAAGAAGGTAAAGGTGTAATTGTATATATGAACCAGGAAGGACGTGGCATAGGCTTGGTTAACAAACTAAAAGCTTATCAACTGCAAGAAAACGGTTTTGATACGGTTGATGCTAACCTGCAATTAGGTTTCCAGATGGATCAGCGCGATTATGGTGTTGGTGCACAGATACTACGAGATTTGGGTATCTCTAAGATGAGGCTATTAAGCAATAATCCTAAAAAACGTGCCGGCTTAGTTGGCTACGGTTTAGAGGTTGTTGAAACATTGCCGATTGAGATTGCGCCAAACCCGCACAATGAATCGTACCTAAAAACAAAACGCGACAGAATGGATCACTCCATTTTGCTTAACCACTAATCCTTTTTATCGTCTTCGGGCTTATCTGCATCATTATCTCCATTAGGTGGTGTTGCAGTATTGTTCCCGTTGCTAGCGGCCTTTTTGCGTCTGGAGAACAAGCTTCTCCAGAACTCGCCGAAGGTGTCAAAGTCGCGTTGGTAAATTAATCCCAATCCGTTTACGTACTGCACGTCCAGGTTATTAATGCTGTTTAGTGTAGTACTATTTAATAAGCGGTACGAATAACGCGCACGTAAGCGGCCATCAGCGCGGATCAGATAATCGGCCTCGAAATCTTTGGTATAACCGTTTAGGTTAGAGTTGAAAAGGGTTTGAGAGCTACCACCAATCAGGTTATTGTTTTGAGTAGTATTATAAAGGCTTCCGTTTAGCAGTAACCTGTCTTTAAATAAATGTAATGAGGCACTCGCATCAGTAGCCGACCTAAAGTTAATATCCAGGTTCTTGATGTTTGATTGTGAAATGATGTTGTTAATTTTGTTAAACGCAAACTCGCTCACCGCATCTGTAGCCGTTTGTTTAACCTGATCGCCAATATTATTGCCATAACCAGATGCAAACTGCCTGCGCACAATTAAGCTTAATGCCTGCTGGCTACGGTTGTTGTAATCTGTTAAATATGTAGCTAAGTCGTCTTTAACCGATGGATCCGTTGGGAAACTGAAATCAAAATCGATATTCGGCGCAGTCAGCGTTTTGGTCAATATTAATTGGGCCTGTACAAGCTCCTGGATCTGCCCGCGGGGCGACGTTTGACCTGCGGCCGTATAAAGGTTACCGATGTTGGTACGCACCTCGTAGATGGCCTGCATGTTAATGTCAGCATTGGTTGGGTCGCCCGTCCAGCGAATGGTACCACCCTGGTTAACCTGAAAAATCTTACTGATAAAATTTTTGGCCGTAAACTCAAACTTACCTGATGATATCAGGAAGTCTCCAAACATCTGGAAATCGCCTAAGCTATTAATGTTTAACTGCAGGTTGCTGGTTTGCCCGCGGCCTTCCAATTTACCATAATCGGTGCCGATAACCACCAATGTTTTTTCGTCGATGGTTAGGTCGAAGTTTAGGGTAACACCATTAAAGGCATTTACAGTAGGTGCTATCTTCGCAGAATCTTTATGGCTTACAAAGTGTATATAATCGTAATCGCCTGCGGTTAACGATGTATTAAGCGGGATATTAAATACGGTACTATCTTCGGTACGTGCCTTAATATCAATCTTCATATTATCTATCGGGCCGCTAAAACTAAATTTGCCGCTTGCAATCGCCTTGCCAAAATAAAGCTTGTTATCTTTAAAGTTTGTATTTAATGCCAGAAGCTTTTGGGCATTAAGCACAACTTCAATATCCGGATTAGATAGGTTTGTTAAATCTACCTTACCATTGGCTGTACCTTTACCATGGCGATGGTCGGTTAGTTGCATATCCTTAACTTCGATTACGCTGTTGGTCACTGTTAGCTTATCATTAATAACGTAAGCTGTTTTCAGGTAGTCGACAGTTACACCGGTATTGGCCAACGTAATATCACCGTTAAGCAGCGGTTTACTTGGCGTACCAGTTAGTTTGAGGTTGGTTGATATGGTGCCTTTTAAATCTGAGACTAAGCCTTTAACAAACGGATCGAAAATAACAGCCTCCGTTTGATTCATGTTGACATCAAAATCGAGATTGTCGCCTTCTTGCCCTAAATGATAAATACCTGCAATTTTCATTGTTTGCAGCCCCCGGTTCAATATATTTAAATTAACAGCGGCTTCTTTACGGCTATTATCCAGGGTAGAAACAATTTTTACGTTGCCCACTTGTGTGTTATTCATGGTTAATGAATCGATGCCCAGATTGGCAGCTACGCCCGGATGACTCAAAATCGAGGTAAACTGCACATCGCCGTTCATAGATCCCTTTAACAGCACCCCACCAGCTTTGGTAAGCTGGTTTAAAGTAGACATGCTGAACTGATCGAACTCCAGTTTTAGTTTATCGGCAGGATTGTCTGATATAAAGCCATTGATATTTACACGCTGATTACCGTTGGCCAATGAGAATCCCGACACCTGGGTTTTACCATTTAGAAAACGAATGCGCACCTGGTCGCTCAATCGCCACTTTTCGTGCTCCAAAATAACGTCTGATGGTAAGAGCATTAGCTTAGCCGTAGTATCGCGGCCAAACTCAACTAAGCCATAAAGATCCAGCTGGTTGGTTGCATTTTTATCTGATAATTTGATGTTAAAGTTAAGGCTGTCTTTCTTTAAAAAGTTGGTAATGTTTATGTTTTTAATAAACAAGCTGTCGGTAAGGTCGACCTTACTTAGCGAAACGTTAAGGCCTAAGAACTGGTCGGAGGTGTTTTCGTCAATAATAAAATCGTGGAAAACTACCGTGCCGTATTTAAAAGTTTTGATATAGCCGTTAAGCGTTGCCGTATTTGTAGCCGAATTAAATTTACCATTAAAAGTTCCCTGGTCGGGGATTTTTAAATCTGGGGCAAACATCGCCGTAACCGGATCGAGGTTTTTAAGCTGTAAATTAAATTCAAAATCTTGCGCTCCGGGTTTAACAATGGATGTTTTTAACGACGGGATGTATTGCTTAACAATAGTCTTGAAATACGAAGGTAGGGTGGCTAAATCTGAATTGCCTTTCAGCGTGCCATCAACCAGGTCAGACCGCAGGGCAATTTCTCTTTCTTTGCCAAAACCTTTTGATGTCAGGCTTACAGAGTCGATTAAATAATTATGCCTTGGATCAACAATACGGATTGGTGTGAGTACAATTGAACCCTGTAAATTTTTAAGGTCATCGCCAGAAAAATGGGTTTTAAGTTGTGTGCTTAACGTGATGGTATCACCCAATAATTTCAGCGCGTGTAATCTGGCATCCCCAATATTGGCCTCTACCTGGAAAACGGGCAGTTTAGGCTTGAAGTCTGCCGTACCTTGCAGGCTTAGCTTAAGGTTGCGATCATTAATGTTAACCTTGCCGTTAATGAGGTTGTTTACAAATGCACCGTTTACCGCAAGATTATTGTAGCGGTAATTATTAAAATCAAGATATGCTATTTTGGCGTCGGTTTTGATCTTTAAGTTTTTTAGCTCATCGCCACTACCATCAATATTAGCGGCGAGGGACGTGCGGCCCAGCGATGTGTTATCGAGCATAGTGCCCAAATCAAAATCAAACAGGGTTACTTTGCCTACATAAGCAGGCACTTTCTTAAAGGTAAGTCTAAGATCGGGGTCAAAGCGGCCAAGTTTTGTCTTGAAAGTTCCTTTGGTTACAAAATCATCTGATAAACCGTTTAGTGATCCGGTAAAGTTGATATTGCCAAACTTGCTGATAAAATCTGGCAGCGTCATTTTAGGGTCACCTGCAAAACGTCTTAATAAATAATCAAGATCTTTTTTGTTACTCGCAAACTGATCAAATTTTAAATTGAGATGTGTTTTATCCCAATCGGGTAATCCCTTTAAGCTAAAATCACCTTTAATATAAGTTGCCTGCCCACCGGTAATAGTTAGGTGTTTGGCCGAAAGATAATTTACCCTGCCTTTAATACGGCCATCAACCCCAAGGTCAAATTCTGTTTTATCAAGCGAACTTGTAAAATAGCCTACGTCTTTTGATGAAATGAACGACTGTTTAAAATCGCCATCCATGTAGACTTTATTTTCAAAATCGTCAAAATCGTCAAATGATTTAAACTTCATCCTGAAATAATCCTTTAACCGGGAGTGTGGGGTAACAATGTAGAAATTCTGAATCAGGATCTGGTTGGTGTCCACAGTGGCGGTACCACTCAGGCTCTTCACATAAAAACCGCTTTTTTCGCGCAAGGTTAAATGCGAAAGCCGGGCCTTAAATAAATGGTCCTTGATGTCCATGTTGCGAATCACGGCGCTAAACTTGCTTACGTCAACATCTTCAAAGTTTACCTCGTGTTTGTAATAGATGGTATCCAGTTGATTTTTATACCGAAAGTGCAGATTGTTAACAGTGATCTGTCCGAAGTTTAGTGTCCATGGTCTGCCTACTTTCTTAGTTGTATCCGGCGGGCCTGAATTAAAATAATCGATAATAAACTGCACGTTGGTAGTGCTGTCCTTTAGTTTTTTAAGATATACAGATCCATTATCCAACCGGATAGAGTCGAAATTTATAGTACGCGCCGGGATGCTGTTAAACAGAGAGAACTTGCTGATATCAATAGTAAGTTTCGGCGTGCTCAGCAGTGTATCATGCTGCCTGTCTAACACGTATAGGTTTTCGAGCACTACAGATGAAAATGGCTTAATGTATAAGCTCTTAATATCAACCGTAGTTTTTAATTCTTTAGATAGGTAGGCAGTAGCCTTGCGCGCGGCCCAGGTCTGTACGGGTTTATATTGAAATATGAGCAATAGTATACTTAACATCAGGAAGATGATCAGTACAATACTTATCGCTATTTTGAGTACTTTTTTAATAACTTTGCTTTTTAAAACACTACCGTGCCTGTAATACTAGGAATTGAATCTTCTTGCGATGAAACCTCTGCCGCAATCTGCGTAGACGGGGTTATGTTGAGCAATGTTATTGCCAACCAAACTATACACGAAGCTTACGGGGGCGTTGTGCCTGAGCTTGCTTCGCGGGTTCATCAACAAAATATTATTCCAGCTGTACAACAAGCTATAATAAACGCAAAAGTAAGCAAAAATGACATTGATGCAGTAGCTTTTACGCGCGGACCGGGTCTTTTAGGTTCTTTGTTGGTAGGGGTATCTTTTGCTAAGGCTTTTGCCTTGGCCCAAAACATCCCGCTTATCGACATTAACCACATGCAGGCCCATATCCTCGCCCATTTCATTGGTATAGATAAACCCCAATTCCCCTTCTTATGTTTGACCGTTTCGGGGGGACACACACAAATAGTTTTGGTGAAAAACTATTTCGACATGGAAATTGTGGGCCAAACCCAGGATGACGCTGCCGGCGAAGCGTTGGATAAGACCAGTAAAGTGCTTGGTTTACCTTACCCTGGAGGGCCGTTGATTGATAAATATGCACGTTTGGGTAATCCTGATGCCTATAAATTCCCGGAGCCGAACATCCCTAACTTCGACTTTAGCTTTAGTGGACTAAAAACCTCAATCCTTTATTTTATTCGCGATAACGAGGCAAAGAACCCGGATTTTGTTCAGCAGAATATGGCTGATATTTGCGCCTCTGTTGAAAAACGAATAGTAACTATACTTTTAAACAAACTGGAAAAAGCAGCCATCGCTTACGGCGTAAAGGATATTGCCTTGGCCGGTGGGGTATCTGCCAACACTGGTTTGCGTTTAGGCATAAAACAATTGGCTGATAAACATAACTGGAAAAGCTTTATCCCTGCATTTGAATATTGTACCGATAACGCCGCCATGATTGCAATTGCCGGACATTATAAATTTTTAAACGGCGAATTTGTTGGTCAGCAGGTTGCGCCTTTGGCAAGAATGCCATTTTAAATTAATGAGTGAAGGAGTGAATTTTGAATGAGTGAATGGAACTTGCTACCTTTAAATTGTTAACAATGATTGATACTCACTCCCTCAATTATTCACTCATTCAAAATTGATTTTATGAACGGACCCTCTTTAATTTTCTGGCTGGTTTTTGCGATACCTCTTTTTGCTTTCTTAATATGGCTAATGCGTCAGGATAAGAAAAAAGGAGTAACAGGCTTGGTTGTGGTAATTATTACCATTGTTGTAGCCGTGGTTTATATGTATGTAAAAACGGGTGGAAAATAAATACCCCGTAGACACAATATTTTGTGTCTCTGTTGAAATGTATTTAATAAAAAGAGACGCAAAATATTGCGCCTCTACGGTAAGTAATTAAAAGAGACACAATACCTGTCTCTCTACGGATAATTTGATTCCCTTTATTGTTCGTCTTTCGGGAAATCGGCACCTACGCTGGTTTCTGCCCAGGTATCAAAATCTTTCTTTAATTGTTCCAGTTTGTTACGAGCGCCTTTAAGGGCTGCTTCACCTAGCAATAATCTTAGTGGTGGGTTTGCAGATTCTACTACGGCAACCATCGCTTTGGCCGCGCGAACCGGGTCGCCGGGCTGTTTACCGCTATAGCCACGGATGTTATTCTTGTTGATTTCAGCAGTGTCTTTATAGTCGTCAATTACAATTTTGCTATTGTTAGCAGATCGGCCAGCCCAATCGGTACGGAAACCGCTTGGAGCAATAACCGTAACTTTAATTCCTAACGGAGCGGTTTCTTTTGACAATGCTTCTGAGAAACCATCAACGGCAAATTTGGTAGCGTTATAGAAACCCACCGCAGGGAAACCAACCAAGCCACCAATAGAGGCCACGTTTAAAATGTGGCCGCTGCGCTGTTTTCGCATAATAGGTAATACAGCCTTGGTTACATTAGCCAAACCGAATACGTTGATCTCGAACATGCGGCGAACTTCATCCTCTTCGCTTTCTTCGATAGCACCAAAATAACCGATGCCGGCGTTGTTAACCAATACATCTATTGTTCCAAACTTTTGTGTAATCTGTTCAATAGCTGCCTTAATCTCGTCTGCCTTGGTAACGTCTAATTTTACTGCGATTGCTGTTTCGGGATAAGCCTCAACTATATCTTTTACATCATCTGTATTGCGCGAGGCTACGGCTGCTTTGTAGCCGCCAGCTAGTACCTCTTTGGCGAGCTCCCGACCGAATCCTGTTGAGCAACCAGTGATGAACCATACTTTACTCATTGTTTTTCATTTTGATTTATGTACAACGAAATAACAATTTGATAAGGATTTGTTTGTCAGGTGGAAGTTGAATTGTTGTATGAAACGATGTTTTCATCACAATTAGAGTTTATCATCCAAGAGCGATAGCGAAGGATCTTCGGCACTATGCGCATAATCATGATTAGAAACTATACTTATTGTAAACATTTCTAACGTAGAGGATTCTTCGCTATCGCTATGAATAACAAGTTGCAGACGAAACCCCTCGGCATTGCTCGGCATTTGCCTAGACTATTAAACGGGCTCTGGCCAACTTGGGCTCCAGATTAAACTTTCTAAGTTTCAGAAAGTCATAATTGAAAATGAAAACAACTATGAAAACGATAAAATATTTCGGGTTGCTGTTAGTTACAGCAGCAAGTTTAAGTTCATGTGTTGTACGTGAACATAGAGGTGGATATTATCACCACAATTATGGTTATAACAGTGGCAGGTATTACAGATAAAAAATCACGTTATTGCTTCATCCTTTGAATGGCTTGAGTTGTAGAATGCATGATGATGATAAAACAGAAAAGGCCGTCTCAATTATATCGGGACGACCTTTTCTGTTTTATTGTATTTAGTGGACTATGCTTCTGCCAATTTATCGGCAGTGATAGATGCTTTGATTTTTTCTTCTAATTCCTCTGCTAATTCAGGATTATCAAGGATGAGTTGTTTAACCGCATCGCGACCCTGGCCTAAGCGGGTATCACCATAGCTAAACCATGAACCTGCTTTTTTAATGATGCCGAAATCAACACCTAAGTCAATTATCTCACCTGCCTTAGAAATACCTTCGCCAAACATAATGTCGAACTCGGCAATACGGAAAGGAGGGGCGATTTTATTTTTAACGATCTTCACTTTTACGCGGTTACCAGAAACCTCGTCGCTATCTTTAATTTGTGATATACGGCGTACATCCAAACGTACCGAAGCATAAAACTTAAGGGCGTTACCACCGGTAGTAGTCTCGGGATTACCAAACATTACACCAATTTTTTCGCGCAATTGGTTAATGAAGATACAGCAACATCCAGTTTTGCTAATGGTACCGGTTAACTTACGTAAGGCTTGCGACATTAAACGGGCGTGTAAACCCATTTTAGAATCACCCATTTCGCCTTCAATTTCACTTTTAGGAACCAATGCAGCAACAGAGTCAATCACAATAATATCGATAGCGCCAGAGCGGATCAGGTTATCGGCAATTTCTAATGCTTGCTCACCATTGTCTGGCTGAGAGATTAAAAGGTTCTCAACGTCTACACCTAATTTTTTAGCATAAAAACGATCGAACGCATGCTCCGCATCAATAAATGCTGCGATGCCACCTTTTTTCTGGCATTCTGCAATGGCGTGGATAGCCAATGTTGTTTTACCAGATGACTCTGGTCCGTATATTTCAATTACCCGGCCTTTAGGCAAGCCGCCTATACCGAGTGCGATATCTAAACTAATTGAACCGGTTGAAATGAACTCCATAGGCTCTATGGTGTTATCGCCCAATTTCATAATGGTTCCTTTGCCATACGACTTTTCCAACTTATCTAACGTAAGTTGTAATGCTTTCAATTTATCCGGGTTGCTCATCTTAATTGTTTCTTGAACAAATATAATACAATTTTATTAAATGCTAAAAAAATTAGTAATTTATTTAGCTTAATTTTATTAGTGTGGGCTGTCATGCTGAGGTACTCTAAGCATAAGCATTGGCCTCTACATCTCATTTCATTCAGAATGACAAAAAATTTCCTAACAGGTAAACTTACCTAAGATATAAAGGAGAATCAAATATTCTTATCCACACTAATCTTCTTCAATGCTTTATGCGTAACAGCATTCTGTTTTTTCTTTTTGGCGGCTTCGAGTTTTTTCTGCTGGGCAGTTGCGGCTTTTAATAATGCAGATTCTGTATTGGCCCGCTCGTAGTAACGACAAAAATAGGTAAGTGGGCAAATCTCGCATTTTGGTCGGCGAGCCAAACAGATATAACGGCCATGTAATATTAGCCAGTGATGCGCTACGCTTAGTGTTGATTTGGGCAAATGCTCTATCAATTGTTTTTCTACCGCCAGCGGCGTGCGTGCATTGGTGGTTAAGCCGATCCGGTTGGCTACGCGGAAAACATGGGTATCAACAGCAATGGCCGGAATGTCGAAAATAACCGATACAATAACGTTGGCTGTTTTGCGGCCTACGCCCGGCAGCTTTTGCAAGTCTTCCATATTACCGGGCACCTCGCTGTTAAATTTCTCTACCAGCATCTGGCCCATGCCCGATAAGTGCTTGGCCTTATTATTAGGATAACTTACGCTGCGGATATAAGAGAAAATTTCTTCGACGCTTGATTCGGCCAGTGATTCTGGCGTGGGGTAGCGTTCAAAGAGGGCAGGCGTAATCTGGTTAATACGCTTATCTGTGCATTGTGCCGAAAGTATTACTGCTATCAGCAGTTCGAAGGGGTTTGAGTAATGCAGCTCTGTAACTGCATTGGGTTGGTTCTTCGAAAAGTAATCTACAAAGTGGCGGTAACGTTCTTGCTTTAGCATCGCACAAATATAAAAAGAGCCCTGATGAAATCGGGGCTCTTTTTAATATCATTACCGCATGTGTTTGGAGTAATTCAAGATGTTATGAATTGTTTGCAGATTTGGTTTCAATTGCATCTGATCCAAATCGGTGCGGAGCGAGTGATAAAATAACATTTCATCGGCATCCATGTTCTCGATAACATTTGACTTATCCATAGCATCCTGGTTATTGATTACATTTAAAAAAGTTGTTGTAAAAAGTTCACCCATAAGCTTGTAAAGTTTGTATATGATAACAAACGCAAGCTGATATGGATTATTTTAATTAATTAAAAAATAATTAATTTTTTAAACTCAACTCCTTAGTCTGCATCATTTTACGCAGGTTGTTTAGGGCATAACGCATACGGCCAAGAGCTGTATTGATGCTTACGTCAGTTATATCGGCTATTTCTTTAAAGCTTAAATCGCCGTAATGGCGCATAATTAAAACTTCTTTCTGTTCGGCAGGCAGTAAGTGGATTAATGTTTTTAAGTCTTTATGGGTTTGCTCGCGCACCATTTTATCTTCGGTGCTCTCGTCGTAGTGGCCCAGTACTTCAAAAATATCGAAGTCTTCGCCATTGCTAACTAGAGGCGTGCGTTTTTCACGACGGAAATGATCTATTACCAGGTTATGGCCTATGCGTGTAACCCATGGTAAAAATTTACCTTCCTCGTTGTATTTCCCAGCCTTAAGGGTATTAATTACCTTAATAAAGGTATCCTGAAAGATATCTTCGGCCAGATATTGATCTTTTACCAGTAAATAAATGGAAGTGTAAATTTTGGATTGATAGCGGCGAATTAATTCAACCAACCCACTTTCATCACCCGCAATATATAGATGGATTAATTCCTGATCACTTTTCAATTGAAAATCCATAGAACTACTACTTTAAACGTAATTAATTTAAAAAATACTTGTTTAAGTAAAGTTCTAATCTATAGGGGTTCCTCTTTCTTTTAAGAATTGTTATACCAAATAAAACAAATATTTCGTTAACAAACAAATTAATTTAAAAAACTGTTATAGATGGTTTCTCCCTTATATGTAGTTTTTTAAGTGTCTATTTGGAATATGCTAAATCTTTTAGGATTTTTGCAACCTCTTAAAAGACAGGATATCCATACCGATGAGTAAAGCAACAGAAGCAGATCCACAACATCATATTATTATAAAAGGAGCCCGGGTGCACAACCTCAAAAATATTGATGTTGCCATCCCTAAAAACAAGCTGGTTGTTATAACCGGTATGTCTGGTTCGGGCAAATCATCGCTGGCTTTTGATACCCTTTATGCAGAAGGTCAGCGCCGTTATGTAGAGAGTTTATCCTCATACGCACGCCAGTTTTTGGGCCGGATGAACAAGCCCGATGTAGATTACATCCGTGGTATTGCCCCTGCTATAGCCATTGAGCAAAAGGTGATCACATCAAACCCGAGGTCAACCGTTGGCACATCCACAGAGATCTATGATTATTTAAAATTATTGTTTTCGCGCATTGGGCATACGCTTTCGCCTATATCTGGTAAAAGAGTAAAGAGGGATAGCACTACAGATGTGATCAACTTTTTAACAGGCCTGCCTGCCGAAACACAAGCTACTATATTATGCCCCCTGCATCCGCATAACGATCGCTCTTTAAAAGAAGAATTGGCAGTGTTGATGCAAAAAGGCTTTGTACGTATAGAATATAACGGACAAGTAAACCGGATTGAAAGTATCCTGGAAGATGAGTCGGTTGTAAATAACTCGCTCGAAGAAAACCAGGTACGGATAGTGGTAGACCGTATTTCTGTAAATACGGACGACGAAACCATTAGCCGCATGGGCGATTCGATTCAGACTGCCTTTTTTGAAGGCCGCGGCGATTGCTATGTACGTTACCCACATCCTGATACCGAGCACGAAACCGAAGCTTTTTTCTGCGACAGGTTTGAGCTGGATGGTATCCGTTTCGAAGAACCTTCGCCCAACTTTTTCAGTTTTAATAATCCTTATGGCGCATGTAAACGTTGTGAAGGTTATGGTAAGATTATCGGCATTGATGAAGATCTGGTAGTGCCTGATAAAAGCAAAACCATATATGAAGGTGCAATTGCCCCATGGCGCAGCGAAAAAATGCGCGAGTGGAATGATGCACTGGTGAAAAATGCATTGAAGTTCGATTTCCCGATCCACCGTCAATATAACCAGCTAACGGAAGAGGAGAAAGCTGTTTTATGGACCGGTAATAAATATTTCCGTGGATTGGATGCTTTCTTCAAAGAACTGGAAGAGCAAACCTACAAAATTCAATACCGTGTTATTTTATCGCGTTACCGTGGTAAAACCGTTTGCCCTGAGTGTAAGGGCAGCCGTTTGCGTAAAGATGCATCGTACGTAAAAATTGATGGTAAATCGATCACCGATATTGTACTGATGCCTTTAGATAAAGCATTGGAGTTTTTCAGCACTTTAGAATTAAACGCGCACGACGAGAAAATTGCCAAACGTTTGTTAATGGAGATTAAAAATCGCCTGGTGTTTTTAAATGATGTTGGTTTGAGTTATTTAACGCTTAACCGTTTATCAAATACATTGTCGGGAGGTGAATCTCAACGGATTAACCTGGCTACCTCATTGGGTAGTAGTTTGGTCGGTTCTATATATGTACTTGATGAGCCAAGTATTGGTTTGCATCCGCGCGATACGCAGCGTTTAATTTCGGTATTGAAACTATTACGTGATGCCGGTAATACGGTATTGGTGGTAGAGCACGAAGAAGAAATTATGCAGGCGGCAGATTACCTGATTGATATTGGCCCCGAAGCTGGTACACATGGCGGTGAGCTAATTTTTGCAGGTACGTACGACGAGATCATAGCCGATAAGGACAGTTTGACCGGGCGATATTTAAGCCGCGCAGAAGAGATAGAAATACCAGCACAGCGCCGCAAGTGGAGTGATTCTATTACCATAAAAGGAGCGAGGGAAAATAACCTGCAAAACATTACGGCTAAGTTTCCATTAGGGGTGCTTACTGTAGTTACAGGCGTTTCAGGCTCTGGTAAAACAAGCTTAGTAAAACGCATTTTGGCCCCTGCTTTGCAAAAGGTATTGGGCAACTATAATGGTGAGCAAACCGGTACTTATGATGCTATCGAAGGTGATTATTCGCAGATAGAGCAAGTTGAAACGGTGGATCAAAATCCGATCGGCCGTTCGTCACGATCCAACCCGGTTACTTATGTAAAAGCTTGGGACGAGATCCGTAACCTGTACGCATCGCAGCCTGCGGCTAAAGGATCAGGTTTAAAACCATCAGCATTCTCTTTTAACGTTGAAGGCGGCCGCTGCGATGTTTGCCAGGGCGAGGGTGAGGTTAAAATCGAGATGCAGTTTATGGCCGACATATTTTTGCCTTGCGAAGCCTGTAACGGTAAACGCTTTAAGCAAAATGTGCTGGACGTAACCTATCAGGATAAAAACGTATCGGAAGTGTTGGAGATGACCATCGACAATGCTTTGGAGTTCTTCAAAAAGGAAGTAAAGATCATTAACAAACTGAAACCGCTGGTTGATGTTGGTTTGGGCTATGTGCAGTTAGGTCAATCTTCTAACACACTATCTGGTGGTGAAGCACAGCGGATCAAGTTGGCATCATTCCTTATTAAGGGTAACAACACAAGCAAAACGCTATTCATATTTGATGAGCCGACTACAGGCTTGCATTTCGCAGATATTAAGAAATTGTTGAAATCGTTTGATGCGCTGTTAGATCAAGGTAATACCATTATTGTTATCGAACACAATATGGACGTGATTAAGAGTGCAGACTGGGTGATTGACATCGGCCCCGAAGGTGGCGATAAAGGTGGTAAGCTGGTGTTTGAAGGCTTGCCCGAAGACCTGGTGAATGATCCGGATTCTTATACCGGTAAATTTTTGAAGGAGCGTTTGGCTGAGTAATTAGCCTTTAGATATTATATGATGTACGCCTGTACATCTTTTTAGCAGCAGTATTTTGAGTTTGATAATTGATAAGTACAATTTATAAAAGATACTTATCAATTATCAGGCTGCTGTTTTAATTCCATATTATTTGTTGTTGATAGTTAACGCAATGCTTTTTACGATAAAGTAAAGTGGAGCTGCTGTTGCTATGCCTGAGATGATGATTGAAGTATTCATGATATGCTAAGGTTATTATTGAATAATATATGTTGGTTGTCCCGGTGGATTAGTTATTAACTCTTGATGCGATGATTTTAACGATCAAAACGATTGGAGCTGCCTGAGCTACGATGCCTGCGATTATGATTGAGTTATTCATGATATAGGGTGTTATCTAATTATTATAATTGATTAGTTATTAACTCTTGATGCGATGATTTTAACGATCAAAACGATTGGAGCTGCCTGAGCGACGATACCTGCGATTAAGATTGAGTTGTTCATGATGATATAAGGTGTTATCTAATTATTTTAATTGATTAGTTATTAACTCTTGAAGCGATGATTTTAACGATCAATACTAATGGAACCAATTGTCCGATTACGCCTGCGATGATGATTGAAGTATTCATGTTTTCTAATGTTTTATAATATATAGAGTGGTTGATAATTGAATGGTTTAACGCAATTGCAGATTAGTTATTAACCCTTGAAGCAATGATTTTAACGATTAAAACGATTGGAGCTGCCTGAGCGACGATACCTGCGATTAAGATTGAGTTGTTCATGATTTTTGTTTTAAAGTTTTAATTAACGTTTGATGTATAGGTTAAGGCAATATCAATGCCGACAGTGGAAAGTTTATAAAAATGGCCTTTAGGTGTACTTAAAGGCCATTTTAGTAAGTGGGGAAATTTCCAGAAAAGAAAATATTGGGGAAATAATTGTGGAATTGGGGAAATCGTTGCTGTCCACAGTGAGGCTTTTGGGGCGTCGGGGCGTCCCGACTATGACTTTTGTGATTTTCATTAACCTTAGTTGTCATTCAGGACGCCAGCGGAGAATCTTCTTTAATTCGCATTAAGGTTATCTATATATGAATAACTATTTATAGTGCAGAAGATTCTTCGCTGGCGCTCTGAACGACAGGGAAAACGGAACCTTATAGCTTCCATTTTTAATATTCACTAGTCGATAGCGTTTTAGATCCCGTATAAGTGTAAAGTAGATATTAGCATTGTAACAAATTTACCGGATTGCGGTCAAAATCCCAAAATTGAGAAACCTATCATAATCACCATAACCTTATTATATGACAAGTAAAACCGGACTACAGGATTTTAAAGTAAATGTAAAGTTTAAACTTTCGGCCTTATGGGTATCTGTAATGTTTTGTTATATCTATGGCGATTTTTTTTCGCTGTTTGTACCGGGGCGCATTAAAGGCTTAATGAACGGAGAATCGGGTGCCGGTACAATTACGCCGTGGACGTTGCTGGCTTACGCTATACTGCTGTCTTTGCCGCCTGTTATGATATTCCTATCATTGCTGCTGCGGCCTAAAGCTAATCGCATATTGAATATATTTTTTGGCGCGCTCTTCACCCTGGTAATGCTGATGGTGGTAAGTGCGTCTATCGAAAAGTGGATGATCTTTTATATCTACCTGGGTGTTGTTGAAATCATCATAACCTGCTTAATTATTGGCTATGCCTGGAAGTGGCCAAAGCAAGAGGTAGGGGTTTAAGTAAGGATTAATCTGCTAAGAAATTAGTTATTAACTCTGGAAGCGATGATTTTAACGATCAATACGATTGGAGCTGCCTGAGCTACGATACCTGCGATTAAGATTGAGTTATTCATGATATTTAGTTTTAAAGTTTTAATTAACGTTTGATGTATAGGTTAAGGCAATATCAATGCCGATAATGGGAAATACTTAGAAATGACCTTTAAAGTTGTTTATAAGCTGTTTTAATAATTTGGGAAATTTATAGCAAAGAAAAATTGAGGAAATAATTGTGGAATTGGGGAAAACGTTGCGAGCATTACAAATGCCCAACCGCTTGCGCACGCGATGCAATCGCGCGCGAGTTGAAGAGTTGAAGGAAGCATCGCGCGCGTCTATCGACGCGTGCGGACCGATTGGGCATTTGTAATGCCCGAACAAAATTCTAATTGAAGCCTAAGCTTAAAAGGTCGATATCTAGAAGTCCGTTTTGTCCAGCATAATTAGCAGCAGAGCTGTATAAATAATGTTCGGGTTCTAAAACGATTTGCGCTCTTACCGAATTTTGATGAATGTAATCTAGCTTTTGTTTTAAGATATTAACAGAGCTGCATTCTATTGCATGATAACCATCTTGCCACACTTTGTAATCGGTGACACGATTGATGTGTTTTGCATTGAAATTAAATCGATACAATAGCCATTCTTTACGGCTTTCATTTTCTTGCTCAACGAGTTTTATTATTTGCTTGCTGGTGTGCTTTTTAAAATCGCGAACGATATCTGAAAGCTTCGCTGGCAGTTCGGCAGATATTAATAAATGAATATGGTAAACAATAAGCATATACTTTTAAGCTCTTATGCTGTTGACAATAAGTGAGTGAATCAACAATTAGATGTTTGTAAACCGGGCGTGTAAAATATCTACCCAATCCACTATAGTAAAGGTGACAAAGTAAATTTCTTCTGGTTTGCGTGCTTGGTATTTATCGGACATAAGTTTAAGGTGAGGGCTAATATAGGATTGCATCGGGCATTACAAATGCCCCATCAGTCCGCACGCGATACAGTCGCGCACAAGGTAGAACGTGCACGGGGTAGATAATATTTGAATCGGGCGTTATAAATGCCCTACCAGTCCGCACGCGATACAATCGCGCGCGAACATAAAGAGTCTATTAAAAAGAAGCTCGCGCGCGTTTTCAACGCGTGCGCATCGGTAGGGTAAGCGAATCCATAATCAATTGCTTATAAACTGGTCGTGTAAAAATATCTATCCAATCAACTATAGTAAAGGTGGAAAAATAAACTTCTTCAGGTTTACGGGCTTGGTATTTATCAGACATAAGGTTTTAAAGTTATTCTAATATAGGCTTTGATTTGGGCATTGCAAATGCAGTTTTGATTCGGGCATTACAAATGCCCAACCGCTTGCACACGCGTTGAGAACGCGCGCGGGGTAAAAGTTTATAAATACTTCTCGCGCGCGTTTTCAACGCGTGCGGATCGGTAGGGCATTTGTAATGCCCGTAAACAAAAAGGGACGCTCATCGCGTCCCTTTTATATTAATAACCTAAAAAAGGTTAATTAGTTCATTTGTCTGCGGATGATGTTTAACGCACCACCTGCTTTAAACCACTCAATTTGCTGAGCGTTGTAAGTATGGTTAACAGGGAATGATTCTGTTGAACCATCTTTATGATGTAATACCACAGTTAACTGTTTGCCTGGGGCAAATTCTGTTAAGCCAGTGATATCGATAGTGTCATCCTCCAGTATTTTATCATAGTCTGCAGTATCAGCAAATGTGATACCCAACATACCTTGTTTTTTAAGGTTGGTTTCGTGGATACGGGCAAATGATTTCACCAAAATAGCACGAACACCTAAGTGACGTGGTTCCATAGCTGCATGCTCACGTGATGAACCTTCGCCATAGTTTTCGTCGCCTACTACAATTGAACCGATACCGTGTGCTTTGTAATCGCGTTGGGTAGCCGGAACAGGGCCGTATTCGCCGGTTAATTCGTTTTTAACTGAATCGGGGCTATTGTTAAAATAGTTGATCGCACCGATCAGCATATTGTTTGAAATATTATCCAGGTGACCACGGAATTTTAACCATGGGCCAGCCATTGAGATATGATCCGTAGTACATTTACCTTTAGCTTTAATCAAAAGTTTTAAGCCAGTAATATCTGTACCTTCCCAAGCTGCAAATGGCTCAAGCAATTGTAAACGAGCTGATTTTGGATCAACCTTAACTTCAACTGCGCTACCATCTTCGGCTGGTGCCTGGTAACCTGCATCTTCAACGGCATAACCTTTAATCGGCATTTCAATACCA
>Ga0116227_10005759_pt1 | contig 25773 bp, 21 predicted proteins | sample S1TSphgellanicum_FD_89693 | JGI IMG/M metagenome (GOLD analysis project Ga0116227, IMG submission 89693) | Host-associated microbial communities from peat moss isolated from Minnesota, USA - S1T2_Fb - Sphagnum magellanicum MG | ecosystem: Host-associated > Plants > Peat moss > Unclassified...
CTCTTGAGTAAACCTTCTGTGGGGGGTAGGACATAAATGGCTGCAAACAATAGTGGTAGTTTCAGTGTGCAAAGAATTGCACTGCAAACCAAGGCAGAGTGTTAAAAGGAGCGTCGCAGTTCCGGGACATGGCGGAAAGGGGAGCTACAGTGGCAGCAGACGTCTGTCTGTCGGGTGTAGCCGAGCAGAAAGTTGAGATTTTTTGCTTACCAAGGTTTGTGGAAGATTGCCGGTAGATGTGCTTTTCGCGCGGCAGTCCGTCGTGTTTCTTCCTTCACATGCGTGTGCTAAGAGAGGAAGGCAACAGAGGAGGGAAAAGGAGCAAAAGAGAGAACAACAACGACAGGCACCCCACTCTTGGTCTGTTTTTTCACTCCTCCTACGACTCATCAACCAGCTCTTTCAATTAACCAGGAACCCTAAAGTTTCTTTTGTGACTCTTTCAACAACGGGAGTGTTGTTTTTTCTGTTTGTGCCGGTGTTCCCAACTCCTGAAAGAACTTGGAGTTCGATACCCAAACGAAGGATTTGTTGGTCTAAGTGTGCACCTACCGGCTAAGTACGCACGTTCCTCCTAGGTTCAAGTTGCGTACTTAGGCGGGAGGCTACTGTACTCATGTGATAATAATATCATAATAGACCATGGAAAATTCAATAATTTCAAATTTTAAACACAAATTTTTTTATTTTTTGAAAAAAATAATTATTCATTTTGTCAATGTGGAAACTGACCCTAGGCTACAATATGGACATATTATTTCATTTATCAAATTCACAATGGCCATTACTTATTACATACCCCCCACATCTTTCTAAATATGATGTGAACTTTGAATGACTTTATTCTAATGCCATTGATTCATTGTATCTCGTTTTAAATGGAACAACTTTAGATTTCATAAGTCGTCTTTTCGAATGATATTTTCAAATTGAAATTTGTTGAACTAATTCTCAAGTAAAGAGGAATTGAAAGGTGCCCTTTCAAATTTGTGTCTTTTCAAAGTTTTTTTTTTTGTTTTTCTAACATCATAAAAAAGGTTTTCAATATTTTTCACATCAATTTGCATACCATTTAAAAAAAAAATTGAATTTGAATTAAATTTGAATCCAATTCAATTCAAGTTATACATACGAATGAGATTCAATATTTCCACTTGAATGGGGAACTTAATTTTTGCAAAATCAATTCATTTTTTCCATTAGTTGATCATTAGTAGTGTTGCACAGCAGTGTGGAGCCCAAGCATGCATAAATAAATAAATAAAAACCCATTTTGAAATGTTAAAAAAATCCGAGGTAATTTTAACCCGGAGAGACTACACCAGAGCGGGAGGCTCGGATACCATAAGGTGAGGCTCGAATCAGGTTCGGTGTGGGATAAAGATTCAGATTAGCTTCGGTATGAGGTATGGTTGGTTGTCTCCCCCGGCTCGAAGAAGCTCGGGCACGACCATCGCTCCAGCATGCAGAATTCTCTGCTGTGTTCACTAAGCCCCGGCCACCTCTCGTTACATGCCACTTCTCGCTACCGAGACGATGTCGTCTAATACATCTTGCATTGGTGAGTGAGTGAAACTTTTTCTCTGCTCTTTTCCGAGTGCCTGGGCTGTCCAGGGCAGTCCGTTCGTCTGATGGAACGTCCTTCTGCTGCTGCTGCTGTTGGCTGCAAACCCTAGTAAGGATTCGTCTTCTCATGGCGGTCTGCCTACCCCATTTCATGGACCGAGGAGGTGGGGAGTCCGCAAGGTATGATGCAGTGAGGAGGCCGCGGTACGTAGCAGCAGCAGCGCGGGCAGACGTCGTTCCAAGAGTCAGGTGGGCATCTGCATGGCTTTTTGTTTTGTGGCCAGCCTTGATGCGCAATTTTTGTTGTCTTTGTTCGGCTCTCGTGATGGAAATTGGACATGAATCTTCTTGCCTGGTGGCAGACTAAAGGTTTGATCGGGCATTCAGCAATGCATTGCAGTCCAGCATAAAGCCGTTTCTCCATTAACGCTTGGGATCGGATTTGAGTTTGTGTGACTGTCTTTCTTTGATCGAATATCCAAATCCTAGGAAACGCAAACCCTCCCCCCGCCCTCCATTCGTCCCTAGTACAAATTCAGACACGTAAGAAATTTGTCAGCTTAACTCTGCCGTCCTCTGCAAGAGGAATGGGGGGGACAGGAGAATGCTCTCATTTCCTGCCGTGCATCCTCTGTAAAGGTTCGACAGAACATCCAGCCCTACTCTGAAGCAATTTTTGTTCAGAGATTGTCTGATTCCCTTGGAGCCAGACTTCCAGGAAATGTTGCTCCCAAAAACTCGAAGTATCTTATCTTGCAGGATATGTGACAGAAGATGCACAAATCAGCTCTATCTTAAGAGGTGACCATGTGTTTCCCTTGTTTTGGCGTTTTGTGTGGGTATTATGCACCTTCTGAATGGGATGTTTGCTTCTGAGGATATAAGGGCCACTGGAAACCTTCGACATGGCGAAAACTTGTAACATTCTGTGCAAAATGGACTTGCACACAGCACAAGAATAGAAGTTATGAACCCTTTTTATGTACAATTGGAGTCCTTCCCTCTAAGGATTCTCCTGACATCTTCAACTCAGATTGTGTTGTGATGGAGTACAAGGCTCATGAATTAAGGGGGTTGGGTGATTCAATGATGTTGAAAAGGTGTCATGTTTGATTCATTGCAGATCATAGGACATTCTCAAGTCCTTGATTTCCAGATTTATCTGTGTGTTTTGTTATATTTTGGACCCTCCATAGATACCATTTTGGAGAGTGTCTTATCTGTTTGGTTGATTTTCTTTGCTCTTTTGCAGGCTTTCTGCACTCAAAAACACCCATGAGCTTGGGGGAAGGATATGACTAATTGGCTTTCAAGCCCATGGAATAATTTAGAGGGATCACTTATCCCCTTGAGTCTGGTCAATGTGTGTTCATGAGTTGAGCTCAATCTTTGTCCTAGGATTGGACTTCACCAGCTGAAGAATGTGGTGATTTTCCTTTCCAAATGCAGCATGGTGATTGTTAGTAGAATGCACTGTTGATGCCTGCACTACAGGTTTGCGAAGGGTCAACCACCCACTTTGCTGCTGCTGACAGTATCAGCAACAAATCACTCGTTTGATATTTGATGATTACCCCCAGTAAAAGGGAGGCAACAGGAGCAATATTGAGGGAACAGCAGGAGCAAAGCCCTCGACAGCAGTGGATAAATGGTTTTTGACAATTCGGGTTACAAACTGGTTTGTGATTGTGCTTGGACTTCAGGGCAGATGAGACAGGGTGGAGCACAAAATTGGGCTTATAACCTCAATGGCTGGTGGGAGTGACAATTTGGATCTTGATTCCCAACATACTGATTTGTCTCCCTTGCTAATGGCTCAGCCTAGTTCAGTTGAACATGAGCACGTCGTCAATATTTGTTCCACTTCAAATCCTTTTGTCCCTTCCATTGCGGCTGTAGAGAATGAGGCACTTTTCCAGAGGAGCAGTTCTCAGTCTGTGGCCCAGCAAGAGGATCCCCCTTCAGGTAGTTCATAGTTCCAAGGCTGTCCTGGTATCTGCAATCACAGTGATCAAGACATTCTAAACAGTGCTAGCCAGCACCATGAGTGTGTCTGTCTAGTGCTCTTGGAAATGTGAAGCAACTCAGGATACAGATTCTTGTTAGTCGCTTACCCAAAAGTGGGGAGGAAGTATGGCAGCTAGTCACTGCCATTCATCATAAAGGTCATGGTCTAGTACTTTGAGATCAACAATCACAAGGTCATGACTGCACTCATTGTGTCATGTTTATTTTTGGTTTGGCCAAAACTGACACAATGGCTACCTTCAAATTATTATTGTGGAGTTTTCTCTGTGATCTCATAGATATGAGTAAGACATTGTAAAGGTGTTTGTTTGTGATGAGATGGTTACTGCACATTAGAACAAGGGATTATTATGTAGTAGATAATTAGATTGTTCTGTTTGTGAGGTACAGTGGCTGTGGTTCTTAGTTGCTTCCAATGGCTGTTGCTTCATGTTTCCTTGTGTCAGTATTCATCATGTGGGAGCCCTAGATGAATGACTTGCTTGCACTTCAGGCTTAACGTATAGTTGATTGCACTTTTGCAGGGGAGGCATTATCCAGGAGCTTGTCTGCCAGCTCATCACTGCGAGGCCAGCCTTCCTTTCCCTTGACAACTGCCTCCAACTCCACAATAAGACCAGTGCAATCCAATAGTTATGGTGTTCGTCAAAGGTCAAGCCCATTGAATTCAGGGCTTTGGATAACCATCGAACTCACCATCACTGTCAGTCAAATTGTTGCCTCCATTATTGTTCTCTCTCTTTCCAGGGATGAAAAGCCACAAGCTCCCTTATCTGTATGGGTGGCTGGTTATGCAGCAGGCTGTCTTGCAACCTTGCCACTTTTGTACTGGCGTTTTAGACATCGATATGTTGGGTTACATGAGCAGGATCCCCTCTCATCCTCTGTCACCTCCCCTCCAACCCCTGTAGGTGTATCTGGGAGTACCTCTTATGTTTCATTGACTCCAGGGTCACAAGATGAAGAGTCTCAGGGGGAGAGACAGACTGGCTTGGATGGTCAAGACCCTGGCAGCGAGAACAGGTATCTAAATTTGTTTCAAGGCCTTGTTTCTTTCTAATGTTTGTAAGGGTGCATTGGTCAGTCCTGGATGTAGGACCTTTTAAGTTTTTGGCTGTAGCTTTCATATTGGAAGTGCACATTTTTCGAGTTTGATCATCATTTGTTGCACATTTGTTTTTGGTCACTTGTATGTAGGAAACCGAAGTAGGAGAAATTGTGCCCTGTGAGTGTTGAAGTTTGATTGCAAGCTTTTATTGGATGTGCATGAAGTAGGAACAAGGAAATTGAATTCTTGAAGAGGCGTTGACCCTGAATAGCAAGACATATACTGTTTTCAGTTCCTTCTTTTGCAGCTGTCTTTCTGCTTGCTTGATGTCACTTTGTTTGAGAGGTGTTATCTTTCTTTCCGTTCTCGTTGCTCAGTGATCTGTTGTTGTCTAAGTCAGTTCTGCTTTTATCGAATGTTGGTGAGATAACAACTGACATTGAATTGTTGTGCAGTAGGGTTGGTACCCTTGTTGAGAGGTTTAAGATTGCATTGGACTGCTTCTTTGCTATATGGTTTGTGGTGGGAAATGTTTGGATTTTTGGTGGGCATTCATCTTCAAGTGAAGCTCCCAATTTGTACAGGTATGTCCACAACTTAGGACACTTGACTATTCTTTGACTTCAAAGAGTGCCAAAACAGATTATTGCAGCATCCACCACCCACTATTTTGTTGACAAGTGCACTTGTCATACAGGTTCTGACCATTTTTTGTGGATGTGGGAGCAGGTTGTGTATTGTGTTTCTTACCTTCAGTTGCATAGGATATGCTATGCCATTCATTTTATGTGCAACAATTTGCTGCTGCCTGCCATGCATAATTGCGCTTCTTGGTTTCCGTGAGGATCATATTCAAGGGAGAGGTGCCTCTGTAGAGGTTATTGCTGCATTGCCTACCTATAAGTTCAAGGCAAAAATTCCAAATGAGATGAAAGTGAACAAGGATGGCAATGAATCAGATTGTGAGGGGGGAGCTGCAGAGGGAGGCTTGGTAGCAGCAGGTACTGAAATGGAAAGACTGGTGTCAGCAGATGATGCAGTGTGCTGCATCTGTCTTGGTAAGTACAAGGATGATGTTGAGCTACGCGAGCTGCCATGCACTCACCATTTCCATGTTGAGTGTGTTGATAAGTGGCTTAATATCAATGCATCTTGTCCACTCTGCAAGCATGATGTTGGAGGCTCAGCAGCAACTAATGAAGGCACTCTGACTGAGCAGAGCAATGAACTGAGAGAGAGGCAAGGGCCTGCTGAAGGTGTGGTGCCAGCCAGTTGAGAATTTGTTTGACCTCTGGTGCATTTGGTTATAATATCTAACCAGAGAGTGACAGCTGCTAGCAAGCTTGCTTGGGAACAAAATAGTCTCAAGTTTTAATTGGCTTGAGCTGTCTGTTGGGACAGCAAGCCTTAACTTCTAGCAGTTGTACTTGTGTATAGAGGGCTATAGCAAGCAAGAGAGCAATCTAGCGAGACAGTTCTGTTCGTTTGGGCCATTTTTTCCACATGTTCTGTAACTAGAGGAGCCAGGGCATGGCTGCACAGTAAATCAGAAAAGAAAAAGAGACTTGTGATTTCAGCATTACCAGGTCTTTGCCGTCATGGATGTGATTGATCTAATTTGAGAATCACAGACAGAGGATGCAAGTTTTTCTGTAATGACACTGCAGCAGATCTCGGAATAGGATGTTGTGTTGTTACGTAGTCACTCGTCCATAACTTCAGAGGTCAATGGCGCTGGGCACCAGACAGGGTACATATCGTGTGAAGATTGGAGCTGTTTAACATCATTTGTCCAAGCAGGAGAACAGTTTACTGACACAGTAGCTTTTTGGTTCCCCTGGCTGAATTGCATAAATGGAAAGGCAATTGCCATATTAAGCTGAAGCTGCTTGCTGGTGAAGCATTGTGGATGTTGATAATCCAAACAGCACATTTTATGGTTGTCTTCTTTGAACAGAGGAGGACACAAAGGAGGTCCGGATTGTACAATATATAGATGAGTGACCTTTTTCAACCTCTTTATTTGGGATATCCTCTGTCCTGAACATTGGATAAAGATTTTGTGTCCTATCATCTGTGCTATTTTGGTGGAGCGATGTTTGTGTGGGAATATTGCACTATATTGAAGAGTATTGGATAAGTATTTCTATCATGTTCAATGGTTGATGATAAGCAATTGACCTGAATATATCTAGTAGAACATTTTTGCATGTTTGAACCCAACAAAACCAAGAGCCACAGAGAGACAGGGAGAGAGAATTATTTGATGATTTCATGAAAAGGATTTGATTAAGACTGACTTTGCTCAACTGCTAACTATGGAATAAGATCATAAAAATCCTCTCCAATTCTTGTTTATGTTTTTGTTTACATATATCATAAGGTTTTTTTGTGTTGGTGTGGTTTGATTTTTTCTTTGCCAGTTGTTCTAAGCAAGCAGATTTAGTGTTGTGTAATCTTGTTGGAATGCTTCAGAATTCAGATACTTGTTTCATGGGGTTTCACTTGATGTCTTGTATAGTAGTTGGTGCTGGGTTTTGAGTTATTTGGATGACAGATTTTATCAGGTTACATTGAAGATCTTGGAATTCTGTGAAGGGTTTGGTTTTGTGATTTGCATTGGAAAAAGCTTGATTTAGTCTGGAAGATACCAGAATTTCTTACTTTTTGCATAGGCAATGCCTGACTTAAAATAGATGTAATCAAGTTTCAATTGGTTTTATTTTTTTGGTGATTTTTAAACTTTCAGAATTTCTCTACAGAGATGGCAAGATTTCTTCCATGTACTTTTAACATAATAAAAGTGCACAGAAAAGTGTCAGATTTTTGTGCTGTAAAACTGACACAAGTGTGGATGCTTGCACTCATCTTCTCAATTAACGTGACCAAGTCCTATTTGCACATTTGCTAGTTTTGAGCAAAAACCCAGAGATCTGGATTTAAGCCATTCTGAAGAGCAAGTTGCAATGGAGATGGATTTTGCATGGATGATTCACCTAAAGCTATCATGGTGTAAGGCTCTGTTGCCTTTCTCTTCATCTCAAGGCTTCTTCCACTATGGATGCTAAACTCTTATCACATTTGCAGGACACTGTAAGTTTTCTCTTGATTATGAACTCTTGGGCTCCTTTCATATGACCTGGAAATTTTTATGCTGTCATCTCTTGATCCTCAGATTACATAGGCTTCCACAATGCTGTGGGATGCTCATAGTAATCTTGCTCCTACTATTTCTATGCTGGGAATCCCACTGCCCCACCCTCATGCCTGCCAGTTTCATGAAGCAGCATAACCTCCAACTCTCAGTTTTGACTTGCATCATGACTCCATGTTGGAAAAAAATTGCAGTGGTGTTCAGAAATGGTTTGGCCCCATTCAAAGCATCAGGAAAATTCTGTAAGGAAGGCTCGTAAAGATGCAGATCTGGTGTGTTGAGGACAGGCCAAGGCAAATCCTTCAAAGGAGTTGGGGTGGTAATAAGGCTTGCTACCGCCGGTTATTACTTAGTCATAAATCCATCTCATGCATAGGTTTGCACCTCCACAAATAGCCACCGGTTAATTGGAATCTGCAGGAAGAAGCTCAAAGAATAGTGTTGTGCACTGTTGTCTAAGAAAGAAATCCATATGGTCACATTATACAACACAACTATAGTTCATCGCTACAAGTTCCCAGGCTATTTTGAATTGAGAAGTGCATTTGGAGATAGGGAAATGACCTGCCCCTATCAGTATCAGCTCGCATCATCATAGGCTAATGGATTGCTTTGGAGCACACGGCCTGGAGAGGCCTCAATTGCCACGCACCATGTTGCAAACCACCAAAATTACAAGAAACTTAGTCACCATAGCTGCAAAGCTCCCAAACATTCTGCTGCTGAAAGACGCACATTGTATAGGGGAAAGGCTCTTCTCCCCCGGCGTGACAGCCGAGGAGCGCCATCACTTGTACGATTGAAATCGACCGAAATCAGTTGTCAGTGTTTCAGGTCCGACGCAACACCAAGCGCTGAAGGAAAACTACAAGAAACCTACGCGCGCCAGGAGGAAAATTACGCTTGGGGCTTCGGGACGTCCCACGAAACATCCTTACTCGCCGGATGGAAATTACAAGAAACCGCCCCGCTCGCGCCACGCAAGAAATTACCCTTGAGGAGGTCCCGCGAAACACCCGTGCTCGCTGAATGGAATTTACAAGAATCCTCGCCGCTCGCGCCAGGCGGGAAACCACGCGTCGGGAAGTCCCCAAATAACGAGCGAAGCCTCGAAATATCAGCCGAGGTCGATTGTTACGAGTTTTGTATTTGAAGGAAATCTCGAAATCTCCGCCGGGGATGGAGGCAGCCTGTCCGAGTCGACAAGTTATCTGTCTTCACAGGCGGCCACGTTGCTTTGTAAACAAGGTCCCGCATGCGATCTCGAACGTGTAGCAGCTCTATTTCGAGCTTAGTTTCCATCTTCTAGCTCAATCAGGCTCAAGTCTTCAAAGGTATAAAAACAGCACCAAATGCTTCGGAATTTTTATGAACTAAATGTGGTCGTATGCAACATGGTATCAGAGTTATGAACTTGTGGGCATGCATTCAGATAGATAATTTTCTGCTTTAAACCTCGATCGATTTGCGTTGCAGCTACAGGTGTGGAGACGCAAACGATACATCTGCAGCATTCGCGGTACCATCGGTGCGTGGTAAGCATTCGCAATCATAAGGTCGACACAACTCTTTACTACTGCACTTTAGATTATTTTCAATGGGGACAAAATTCTTCACAGTGGTCAAGGTTAGGAACGGAGGCAGGAATGATTTACCGTGCGCCATCTCCTTGAATTTGACAATTCTGTTTGCCAGATTCTTATCGGACTAGTGGAGCGAACAAGTTTCCGGGCTTGGACCTCATCGATGGCGCTAAACGACAATGGGCAGATTGCTGAAACAGACGGAAACAAAGTGCACCACCAGGAGGAGATAGTGATAGTAGGTGGTGGCTTGGGGGGCCTGTGCTTTGCTGCTGCTCTCCACAGGTATGCAATTACACGCCCTTCAAATAGTTATCATGATTTGACGAGAATTCGACAGCAATCGGAAACTATTGTTGATAGAGTACAAAATTCTCATGGGAGTGTTTGGTTATTTTTGGAGCAGACTTGGGCTGAGGGCTGTGGTCTTGGAAAAGTCAGACAGGCTGCGATCCGAGGGTACTGCCATCGTTCTCTGGACCAATGCAATGCACGTCCTTGAAGTTTTGGACTTGGCCGACCAATTCAGAAGCATGTATATCAACTTGCCAGGGTATGCTCTGGTCTCCCCCACATATACATAAATTGTAGGTCTGTGGTTCTTGGAAAGCTCATTTCAAGAATAAATTACTGAAATTGTCTTAAGTTGAGGGTTCAATATTCGCTTCTCATAAATTCTTTGCAACTGTTTTGCAGACAGGAATTTCTGAACTCGGATGGCAAACGTTTGACAATCTTAGATTTCTCTACTTGTGAAGGAGGGTAAAGAATCGTCTACAAAACAACTATCCTCAGAAAGGGGAAAAAGAAAGTAGTTGACAATTTGAGTCTCTGTTTTGAAATGCAAAAGTGATGTTATATCTCATACTTCACATGATTCGAACTCACCGTAAACTTCATGGTTCATGAAACAGGCCACATGAAATGCACAGCGTGGAGCGAAAGGTATTGTTGGAAGCTTTTGCTGGCCAGATACCGCAGGAAACCATTCGACTAAATTCTCAAGTGACAAGTATCAAAAAGTCAGAAACCTCACCTGATGTCACCAATCTCGAACTTCAAGATGGCTCTACCTACTCCGCAAAGGTTTGGCCAACTTTACATGCTCTAAGTAATCTGCAACTTCAAGTATCTTTGTCCAACCGCCAGTCTCGTCTGGATATTCTTCATGTTTCCTGCTATAAATAATCCATTATGTGTGGCGAGTTGCTAACGAAGAATGAAACACATACAGGTTCAGAATTTTGTCTGGGACGACAATACTTGATTTTGACGGTTGCATATTTTTGAGAACATCAAAAGTTGGAGCAAGGGCTCATTTTGTCAAAACTTAGTGGGCTAATGTACTTGGGGAAATTGGAATGTGGATTGACAGGTTGTGGTTGGCTTTGATGGTGTGAACTCAGTCGTGGGATCCTGGCTAGGCCTTGAGAAGCTAAAAGCTGTAGGGGATGTTGGGATACGAGGAATGGCGGAGTTTCACAACGGACACGATTTTGTAAATCTGTTCCGCATCTTTGTGGGTAGAACAATTCGGGTCGGCTTAATGCCGATGACCCCAACCCAAGTGTATTGGTTTGTGGTTTGGCACGATCTGTCTGAAGGTGAGGAACCCTATTCTTGCATGTAGTTCCTAGTTCCATGTTTCAACAAGCAAGTGCCAAAATCAATCATGGAGGAACATAACAACAGAAGGACTTGTTTATTAGTCTTAATGCCTTTTGTCTCTCTAGGTTGGCGGAACATCACACCGGAGCAGATCAAGCAAGAGGCCCTTCAAGTCACCAAAGATTTTCGAGTACCTGAGATTGAATTGTGTGTCAACAACACATCCCTTGAACATCTCACGAAGAACACCATTCGACATAGAGTGAACACAAAACCAACTTGGGAAACTCAAGTAGTTGGCAATGTTACAGTTTGTGGTGATGCATCTCACCCCATGACTCCAAATCTGGGACAAGGTGGATGCATGGCTATGGAAGATGCCATCATCCTTGCAAGAAAACTTCATCAAGCCCTCAAGTCCAAAGAAAGTCAAAATTCCAATCTGCTCCAATCTGACCATATCCACCAAGCATTGCTAGACTTCCACCAAGAGAGGTACAAAAGGACCTATGCACTCACACAGAGAGCTGCCATGATAGGAGCTAGGTGGGAAACTGAGAGCGCAATTCAATCCTTTTTCCGAGATTGGGTGTTCCTTCCCCTGGGTGTCCACATGGGAAACTTTATGGAACACACACTATTTGATGTGGGAAAGTTACCAATTGAGGAGCCACGAATCACATAAATCTTGGGAAAGGCAAATTGGTGAACGGATATCTACTGCTGCTGCTCAAATGGACGGGTTGGATTGTCAACCTTTTTGGTCACACAACCAGCATCAGGTTTGTTCATAGAGTAATAGAAGCTGTAACAAAATGTCAATGTACATTCCGAGTGTTTGATAATTATATTCATAAACAAATTGGTAAGAGTAGGTCCACTAGCAACAGTAATAATGTTGTGTAATGGTTTGTAAACAATAATTACAAAACAATAGTGTATACTTACACCTTACATTTTGTAGTTGTAATAACATCCCAATGATAGTGATATTTAAACAATTCATTAGAGATTTGGGGTTCAATTCTTATGAATTTGGACAATAAACAATTACAACTTTCATTTTTGAACTGGGCCTTTCATAAATTATTTGTGCCAGACATTAGTCACAGGTACAATAATTTTCGTGTGAGTTCCAATCAAGAAGAGACATGATAACATGTCAACCTTTGGCTCTTTTGTTATGTACAATTAATTGAAAGGTTCAAAAGTATGTGAAGGGAGGCAAGTGATTTAATATTCCCCTTATTCCAAACATTTACTCCATGGATATGAATGTCATTTTATTTCGTTCATGTACAATTTTGATTTAACCCCTTAATGTTAGACCCAACATGGGCTGCTTTGCTTTCCAGTGTAATTCTCATTGTCCTGACGTTAAGGAGTTAATCATATTTTTAATCTTAAGTTTAAAGAATAGACATGGTGGGTATGCGAGTGGATATGCTTTAGCATAGCCTAATGTAAAGTCTAGATGAAAGTGAGTGAAAAGACTAAGTTACAATGCTACATGTAATACAATGGAAATAGTTGATCTTGAGTTATAGGTTTGAGATCAGTGTTTTCCTTCCTTCTTTTTCTCATTTATTTTATATTGCATAAGTTGCAAGTATCCCAAGATTGATCTTACATTAAATGATGATAGGTTATAGGAACTTGTCTAAGTATTTTTTAAATGCAAACAAAAATTGCAAAACCACAGTGGAAATTGAGCTAAAAGATTTGAAAAAAATTCTCTCAAAATCTAGCAAATTTTCCACCAATAATAGGAGGAATGGATTTGGTGATTTATTTACAAATTCATTTTGCATACAACTTATTTGCTATTTGTGCAACATCTACCATGGCCTAATGGTAAATTGAAGTTCCAAAACAATTTTCTTGCAAGGTGATCCTTAGTCCTTGCCATGTTGTGGTCCACTTGCATTATTTGTATGATAGTTTGGAATAACATTTTGGAATGACATTATTATTTATAGAGCCATAAATGATGACAAAGGTATAAAAGTGGTGGTTATGGGTATGTTTGTTTAGATATGTCAACATTTTATGTAAATGTGTGTAATGAACCAATTTATTGAGCCATGCCTTAACCCAATTGGGTCCATAACACCTTCTTAGTAGAGGTAGCTTGCACCTTATGGATAGAAATAGCTTATGTTCAAGAACATCTACATGAAACAATCAATAGCTTAGCATTACCTTAACATATATATATATATATATATATATATATATAGATGTAAGTAATGAGAGGCAAATGATTTGATATTCCACTTATTTTAAACATCTACTTGATTGTTATGCATCTTGAAGATATTTTGTTTATGTGCAATTTTGGATCAAACATGTATTTAAGCTTACATTAAGGAATGAAAATTATTATGCTTAAAATAAATGCAATAATCTGAAATGAAATTATGTTTAAAACTAAATGAAACTAATTTAAATACCATGGCATAGACCTTGTGTATATTACACCTTGGGTATTGATCCAGATATAAGAGGAAAATGGTTGTCATGCATTCCTATGTCCGCACTTACAACTATCGATATCATCACACATATAATACATAACATAAAAATATCCTAAATGGTAAAGCACATCTAAATCAAAATGTGACTCACTTATAACAACATAGGAATCCAAATCCCAAGCATAAAAGAAAAACCATAACATTTGCATAAACACAAGAAAAGTGCAAAGCATAAAATTATAGTCTGTAATTTCAAATCATCAAAAATGATTTGAAATCACACAACTGATGATTATATTGCATGGAAAAATATTTTAAACCTTATTCACACATAAATTAGTTCAAAATACAATTAATGAACTCAACTAACCTAATTAATCCTTAACAAAGTGGAACCTAATTAAGCAATTAAACTCACACACTTGACATAATGCAAGATAAAGTGATTGGGATTCCATCATCCAATCATTTTCCTTACAATTTGATTTTGGGTGAGGAAAAGGTTTTGGGCCTAGTGGGGAAAGGTAATGCAACCATGACCATTACCTATCAAACATCTAGTTGATAAATGTTTCACACTACATAGAGGATGCCATATGGCTCCAATCCTTTTTGGCCTAAATCCAAGACATAAGACAACTTGTACACTAGTTATGCAGAGCACTCCTAGAAAATTCCTTAGTGTATTTGGAGCTATCCATAAAAATGCCTCCTAGAAAAGAGGATGCATATTACATCTACTCCTTAAGTAGGTGTAAAATCCCTCCAACCCTTAAGGAATGTGCATAAGAACCATCCCTATCCTCTGGCTCATAGCAAAAATCTATGTACGAATCTGGTAATGGTATGGGTATGGTATGGTTCATCAATTTTGAACAATTTTACATGAGTGCAGACAAAGGCATGCATATGTTTGTGGAAAGTGTTATCAACATGTGCCAATGTGTGTTTGTGCAAAGTAATTAATATTAAGTACACTTCCAATAGCATGGAAAATCTTATACTCATGCAATTATTTTCTTAAAAAGTTGATTTTCAGCCCCAAAGAAATGGGTAAAGCAAAAAGTTGAACTTAGGGTGGGCTAAGTGCACACAAAGTTCGTTGCAAATCTCTTCAAATACTTTGTTACTTATGTCATAAGAAATCAGCTTCAGTGTGAGCTATTAGCAAGGACTTTCCTTCATCAAAAAATCCATATGCAGCTAGTTTTATCTACTATTGCTAATTGTTGTTGCAAGAACAAAGAATGTCAGGGTTTGCAAACTGAGAGCAAACAACCAATTTGGTGAGTTGCAGATGTTTAGGAGGCATACTAACTCAATTAATAGTCTTTTCTTCTCAACCCAACTGCATAAGCAGAAAGGAAAATGTTTGAAGTTACTTCCCTCTCCCTCTCCCCCACCACAAAAGAAAAGATTTGTCTTGGTTGACAGAGGACAAAGAAAACATCTTGGTTGAATGCATCAGCTCATCTTGGTTCCACATTTAAGCCAGGTTCCCAGAATGGTTTCAATGCATTATAGAGCTTTATGAATATACAAGTTTCTTGAGATAACCAAACAAACATTAGCTTCTGTCAAGCTGAGAGTGTTTTATGTCGCTGTAGCTCCCACCATGCTGATCTCTAGTTGGGTTCCCATGGCTGAAGATGCTTTTTCCAATCTGGAGTCTCTTCCAGCCCTTATCCCTTTTATTACTCTCTCTACATGCACCTCTTATACGAAACATTTACATGACAAAATAGATCTTGGCTCCATTGTTTCTTCCCTGAGTCAAAGGTGCAGCTAGGAGAACATCATTGTAGGTTTGTACAAGCCTATGACATGGGAAGCTGTAATCAGCACTAATTCAAGATAGTTGCACTGTTTACAGAACTGTTTGTGAGCCTGAATTTATTTGGACTATACAAAACAGGAAAGAGCTTGGATGGCCAATGGTGATGCATGAAAACAGACCACAAGATACCATGCAGTGCCTACAACAGAAAAGGTGTCTTTGTTGTCAAATTGAGTCGGAGATGTGGTGACCCATCTGACAGTTATTCATCATCGGCATCACTGCCGACATGATGAGTATCCAAGTAGAAGTCACTACCATCTCCATCAATCATCTTGGCTCTGTGCCCACAAACATTCATTCAATTAGCAACTTGTTAAGCGGGAGGGAGCACACACTCTCTGCTAGAGTGCTTCAAAGATTGTTTGAAAAGTGTTCAGAAACTGGGAAACATAGTGTCCCAATTCTGGCCCACACATAATCTCCAGGTCATTGAGCACCTCCAAAATTTTCACCAAGACTTTTACAGAGTTCCCACACACATTTGATGATAGTGAGAGTGCCACAAGCGATTTTGCAAAGTTTTGAACTTTGAAAGAGGTATTGTTGAGACAGGTTTTTACCGCTCAAGAATGAATTTGCCCTCCTTGTATTTCTGGGTCTTTTCATAAGCTGATTCCTGCCACAATCAAAATTAACTGGGATTATTTCTGGGTCTTTTCTTGTCTAATTACAGACTATCACATGATACTGGGACCCAAACGAATTTGGAATAAATATTAGGGCAATTGAGCAATACATATTTCCAGCCAACAAGCTGCTGGCAACAGTTGCAGTAGATGTCAGCAACAGTGTGCTTGCCAGTGGTCATCATCCGATCCTCCTGAGGCCCAGCTGATACATTTACCCTGCAATCCAACACACCTCCCTCATTTGCATGCATAAGTCAATGCCCATACTGGGCCCCCAACCTTCTCTAAAATGCATATAGAAAAACCATGTTTTCATGCAGCCACCAAGAATGTTCCAGCACAAAAAGAGTGCAAAAATTTGACAATTTTTCTAAACTTCTCATTTGGAACAAATTCAATAATGTTCACCAATCCAGAAGAGAATAAAAGAAGATACAAAAAAAGAAAGAATGGAACACAGTCAGAGTGCTTACACATTGTTGAATAGATAAGCCTTCCCATGTCGGCAGTGAAAAGCCTGAACAGGGAAAAACAAATAGAAAGAAAAGGGCTTGATCAGACACAATTGTACATTGATAGAACATATCAAGAGCATGACTACTGCCACCTCACAGACACTATGGCCTCAAGCTAGATTGCAAACATCTGAGGCAACAAGTCGCCTCATCACAAAGTAGGCTTTCAAGGATATAACAAAACCCTAATCCTAATGTGTGTTACTGCAAGCAAGTTTTGTGCAAATTGACAAGTCTGTCTACACATGGCCTTGTGACAACCATGTTGCAAACATCAGGGAATAAAAAGCGTATACCTCAACGATTTGGCATCCACAGCACCACCAAGCACAAACCTCTAACCCACCCAACTCAGGAGTTGGAAATGAAGGAAATAATAATAGCACCAACAAAAGGAAATGGAAAAACAGGCTTGCACAACAGAGCCTGGAGTTTGACAATACTTGTGCACATTTGGAACTTGGGCTTAATATAGATAGCACTTGCTAACTATGCCATACTCAATTTGGAGGAGGGGCCAGACATACCAACAGCAAAACAGAAACAGGGCATCATGAAAGAGGGAGAGACAACAAATGTCAAACACAAGAGGCCATGCAGCTGCAAATGATCCTTGAAAATTTCCAGGATCCAATCAAATTGCAGTCCAGTCAAACACTGAGCAGTTGCTGATCGCCTGCGTTGAGAGAGAAAAAACTGCTGATGCAGAATAGAAGCCTCATTGGTTCCCTGCTATGATATCAAATGCAAACCATGGTTGTGCAAGCTTTTCCATTGCTGGAGACCAGCCAGGTGACTGACAATTGTGAGAGAGTATACAGTTCCTTCCACTTGAGCTCCAGCCTAGGAGCAGCTTCTGCACTATACTGTAGCCCAGCAATTCATGGTCAAAAGCAGTTACTGCATATTGGGGTTTTGTCCATCCTAGTGGTTGACTTGATCCTTCTATGGTGTCAGACAAGCTTCACAAATCAAGAAAAAGCAGGAAGAGACACTTGCCCACAAAACCCATTGCACCAAGCCATATCAATAAAAAACCAAGTAAACCACAAGAAAAGCACATGAGCAGCCCCCACAGGAGGCAAAGGCATCACCTTTGACAGTAGCTCATCACAGTTGGCCAAGTGGCTCCGGCAACGGCGACAACTGTAGAAGCGCCCATCCAGCTGTATCAAATATAGTCGACCCATTGGTCTCTCTTGTTCTTGTTCTTGTTATTCCACCGCAGCTTGTAATCCAATCTCAAAGCGGGGTTCTGTCTAGAATGAAAAAAGTTTTCTGTTCATAGTCGCATGTTCCCTCCTTGAAGAAAATACTTCCTCACAACTGGTGCATTACCTGCCACAAATTGCAACAGATCCCAGTCTTGGCTTCCAATCAACAAGCCTAGGAAAAACAGCACGGCCCAGGCACAGGTTCAAAGAAATAGCCACAAAAAGATGCAAGAATGGTGTGCCCAAATCACCAAAACGGCTACCAAACGAACACTTGCAGAAAAAAAATGCATAAGATCACACAAACATAATCCCAGGATGAGAGTTCTTCTACTGCAAGGTCCCTTCAGACATCATCAGCAAAGGGACAAACCAACAACTAGATGCTGAAGACAACTCACTCTGAGTGGTTTCCAGATGCCACATCTGTCAGAGCTCTGGATTGCAAACACACTGCAATTGACATAAACCCATCAAAGCATTACCCCATTCATCTTCAACCCATTGCCTATCTACAGAATGCTACTAAACACCCACAGCAAATAACAAAGGGCAAAGTGCCCAAACCCTTCATAAAAATCACAAGTGGGTCTATAGCTTCCAACAACCCATCCACAACACATACATACCACACCCACAACAGCAGAAGAAGAAGAACCTGTGTGGCATGTGCACTTCTTTAAAAAAAAAAGCTTTTTGGAAACCCCAACACAACAAGAGCTTCTTCTCTCCTCACAAAATCCATCTCTCTGACAAGCGAACCAAGCTCTCAAACCCCCCAAGGTCTCCAACATTGGATAGAAAAAAAGAACCCACATGGTTGAAGAATTCATGGGGAAACTGAAGAGCACCCACAAAAAAGAGGGGCAGATTTTTTTTTGCTGGGGTACAACAACACCCACCTGTGAGAACCATTGCTTGCTTGAATTCCAACTCCTGCTGCATCCCAAAACCTGTCATGCCTGCTCAGTATGTGTATGTGAGAGTGTGGGTATGTATGTGTGTGTGTGTGTCTCTCTCTCTCTCTCCTCTCTTGGTGTCCTCTCTCTCAGAGGCTCTTCCTCTTCTCAAATCAAGTCTGCATGTTTTCTGTGACAAAAACTTTGTTGGGTCAAGAAGACAAGCAGTGAGGGGTGTGGAGAGGTGAACAGGAGGAGAAATGGAAGATGGGTCAGCACCCCAATTGCAGGAATTGAAAGAGTGACTTCAACCAAAAAGCTTTTACCTGTCACAACATACCACCACCACAACAACCCAACAACAACCCCATATATAGAAAAGCACAAACACTAAAGAGAGAGAGAGAGAGAGAGAGAGAGAGAGAGGAGAAGAGGTTGAGCCATTGCCCCTTATCCCATCATACAACATACTACATAATCATCTACATGCATACATTAGAGCAGCTCCAGCAGCAGCAGTATAATGGCTAAGTGTAAATTATAATTTGGATGAAGTTCAGATTTTGATCTCATGTGTTATACATAACTATGGATGAAATTCAGGCTTTGATCATTTGTTAGTACCTATACATAACTTGGGCTCCACCTTGCTGTGCATTAACAGTGACCATCCATCAATTAATGGACAAAAAAAAATGATTTCAATGTGAAAATTAATTTCCATTTTGAAGGAACATATTGAATGACATTGCATGCAAATGGAATTAAATTGGAATTGAATTTAGTTGGATTGAATTTTTCAAATTCTATTCTATTAAGATTTAGTTGAATAAAATTTAAATTTTTAAATTGAATTCAAATTGAATTGAAGAGAAATGGGATACAAATTGATAGAGAAGATATTGAAATTTTTCTTGTGAATATAATGTTGGGGAAAAAAAAATTAAAAAAAACACATATTTGAAAAGATACAATTCCATATCTCTTTACTTGAGAATGAGCTAAATAGATTTTAATTTGAAATTTTCCAAATGACAACTATGACCTATGGAACATAAAGTTGTCCTACCATGATTCATCAGCTTTGATGAATCATCCTCATTAAAATTATATATTAATTGTGTTGATTCAAAAATAAAAATAAATACTAATTATGCAAAATAATGTGGAGCCCAAGTCATAATTTGGATGAAATTCAGGTTTTGAATAGCATGAAGTTACATACATCACCTATTTTTTTAGTACACAATGTTGAGTTCTCTTTCACTTATAATTTGGATGAAGTTCAAAATTTTAATATTGTGAAGCTGCATACATTGTTATTATTATTATTACAAAACAGTGTGAATCTTTCCATACTCATAATTCCAATCTTTACAAATGCACCACCATCCTAATTCCAACAATATCCTATGAACTTGATTACTACACCAAGTGAGATCTTTCAAACTCCATTAAGATCTTATAATAATATTTTTGTGTTAATCTTCCTCCCTCATCTCCTCTGTTTTTCCAGCAGATATGGGTGGCTGGGAAAGATATCAGAATTGAAATGATGAAGAACAAAATCTATTATTATAACTTTATGTTAAAGGGGGAGGTTCCAAGTTCCAACTCAAAGCCAGATGTTATATATTTTTTATTTATTTATTTATTTATTTATTTATTTATTGATGTAGTGGTGATCAACATAAGATGATTTAGCAAAATTTGGCTATTAAAAAAAAATAAAAAATTTAAAGATCCTTTTATATTGTTTGCTACCTACTAAAACTCAACATACAATCCGATATAAGCTTTTTAAATAATTTTGAAATTTGACAGTCAAAAACCCCAAGAAAACACTCTCTTTTTGCTTTTTTGAAATTCTTTTCTCAACCAGCAAAAATTTGTCTCCAAACAAAAACACTAGTTGAAAACTAAACCCTAAACCCTTGCTGGTTTTCAGATTGGCCTTGATATCCACCCAACACTACTTGAAACCAATGTTGTGCAAATATATCTTTTATTTGGATACACTCACCATTGACCAAGCATGGATAGGGTAAGTAATTTTTTTTAAAATAATTATATATCCTTACTTGAGGATGTATCAAAAACAACATATGAACACAACACCGATTGAAACCTCCCTTATCATTTATATATCATTTTGTAAATTGCAACAACAGTGTGCACCAAAACCTATTCAACAATGTCATATAAATGCATACATACATTAGTACAAAAGTGTGTGTTCCCGTTCCCATGACCATTCTATACATGGACCATACATGGACCGTAATCACAAACCCAAGTTAACCTTGAGGTTTACTATGAGCTGATTGATGAAAACTTTGTGAAAGTTTTGTTCATTCCCAAAACATCACACACAAATGTATGAAGTGTTTTATGGACATGTAGTCTCTAGTAAATAAGCATTAGGGTTCATGCATGGGTATCATGTCTAAATCTTTTTTTAATTTGGCCCATGAAACTTCCCCTTGAGCAGCACCTGCTTGGTCCCACATAAGCTCAATCTGAGCTTCTGCATGAAAGGGTGCAAGTCAAGTCTGAAAGTTTTCATACCTACTCCTCCTTTTGTTAAACCCTAAAAAGTAACTGCTTTCAAAGTTCAGCTGCCAAAAGCCCAACCAAATGTATAAAAAAATGTATACATGAAATCAACTGTTTAAGTCTTCACTTGACCTCAACAAACATTGTAGTTGATGACTAAAAATGCATCCCAAAAGGGGTGTGTGGTTGGATTTCATGTAGAAAATGTAAAGCTCAAAAACCTTCCACTGGGATTCAAAGTAAAGAGTAGAACCCATTGTTGACCTTGTGATCTTTTTGCACCTCTTGCAATTTTATTGGTGGAATCTTCAAAACGCGTGGATATGAGTCAATTTGTGAACTTGCATGTGGCCCAGGAAATTTTAAAGAATCTTGGGGCCAAGGAACAAGCTCTGGACTGACAGAATGTACTCTAATAGATTTTTTAAAATTAAACTTCAATTTTTGAATGTGAAAAAGAAGTAAGAATAATGATAAAGGAGATGGAGGTTTATCAATTTACTAATATCCCCTTTGTTCTCTCCCCTTTTTTAAAAAATTTCTTTCATGCATTCCTTACATGTTAATTTGTCTTTTCATATCCATCTAGGTACGGCGAAAGGAGTGAAGAAAAAGCTGAATATATATACAACCCATTGCATCCAACATTTTTGTGTTTGAGTGTGTGGAAGTCTCTAGCAAACATGCTTCAAGATACAAATCCATTTTCATTGAGAATTCATGTGACCCAAGTTCTTCTTCTAGTGATGAAAAAGGACCGCCTCACCTTCCGAGTAATCAACTTATCTTATTGATATAAAATTAGCATTAGATGATGGCCTTGATGTTAATTTTTAGAATGATGATGTGCTATCAAGATAGATAAAATATTGGCTGTTTCTTTGAAAAGAAGTTGTATGTGTTTAATCTACCTAATTTAATCTTGACCTAAAATTAGGGCTTAATTTCTCCCTCGTTGCTTATGTTGATTGAACACCTTGGTAGTTGGTGGGTTTGGAATCAGATTAGTGTTGTTTTTACAACAACACTTACTTTGGTTTTTGGAGGTGTGCCTCAAAAATAAATAAATAAATAAATCTGAGTGTGTGGGATGTGCACGTCCCAAAACTTTGGTTTTGGGGCATGTAACAATATATAAGGACACATTTGTGTAACATTAGGCATTTTATTTAAATACATAGCAATTATTTAAATACACAATTACTTGAGATCTATCACTTTTATTTTATTTTTAAGTGTTATCTACATTAACACATTACTCCTACTCTAGAGATGAATAGATTAGAATTGGTTCAATAATTGGTTATTGAACAAAACTTATATCAATGTTGTAAGAAGAGGTGAATGTTCAAAAACGTTGGAACAATATTGAGTTGTTAGACATCTTTCCTTTGTCTCAAAACACTTGATTGAAATAAAAACAATCAACATCTATACATAAGAAATGCATGAAGAAATTTCAATTCAAAATACAAGATGATAATTGAAATATCTTGCACACAACCCCATCAACTATGTACACACAACATTTGGAAGCCCATTTGTAGTGTTTATCAGAGTCCTGCAATGGGTACCCATACCCATGGGTACCCAATACCCACCCATACCCATGGGTAAATGGGTGGGTAATGGGTATGGGCTTGGACACATGGGTGGGTAATGGGTGGGTACGAGGGACCCGGGCTTTACATCGACTGAGTTAGCAGATTATAAGGCGACTCGTCGTATAGTAGTCAGTAGTGAGAGCTTTCGGATTGCGCCACGCTAATAGCTATTAATAGTTCATCAGCACAGTGCTGTGCTGTGGTGATGAGCTATTAATAGTCTGGCGCAATCCGAGCTAGGATTAGCCTAGAAGGTCCATTGGTCCAGGAATCGGGATTCGGGTGGGAGTGTGGATTCTGGAAGAGTGGCTACGAGCTGATGCCGGCCATGACGTTGGCTCAGCGAATTGAACATGACCTGAAGAGCAATGGGGGGGGAGTACGTGATTCGCAACAATGGGCCAGGCAAGAAGTCGGGTGTTTGGGAAGCGTTCGGCATCATCTACGATCGTAACAATGTAAAGCTAGATTATGCTACTTGCAAGTCCTGCAACAAAGTTTATACCTTCAAAACCAGTACCGGCACGGCTACGATCTCAAAGCACAAATGTCTTGTTCCCGCCTCTGAGGTAGCCGCCGCGAAGGTGTTCTTTAAGAAGCACATCGTCACAAAGCAAGAAAAGGAGACGATGACGGTAGCGGCGGCCGACTACTGCGCGACCGACATGCACCCGTTCGAGTCTCTGAGCGGGTTAGGCCTCAAGGCGCTCATTTAGACGACGCTTGACATCGGATCGAGCAACACTGGCCGAATCACAATCGACGAGTTGCTTGCCAACCCGACGACAGTCAGCCATAACGTCGATTCACGTGCTCGGAACAGCCGCGAAAAGCTCACCCTCGTTTTCAAGAAGCACTTCGACTCAGGCTTGAACATGGCATGTACTCTCGACTTGTGGATGGATGCAGTCAAGAAGAACTTGTACATGTCCATCACCATTCATTACATCATGAGATGTTCAATTTGTACGCCCGCACGCTGCACGTAAAGCCTGTTGAGGAAGCCAGCCACACGGTGGAAATGGTCCTAGAGGAATTCAGTAAAGGTCTAGCCGTGTTCAAGGTAATGGCGGACATGTACCAGCAGATCATCGTGGTCTCGGATAGCGGTTCGAACTGCTGTGGCACTAATGGCATCCCATCGACTTTCTACTGGCTTGCTTGCCTCGATCACAAGCTGGTGACCGTGTTGACAACTGTCGTGAACAAGACGACCAAGATGGAGAATGGTGTTAGGAGCAAACCGTCCTACCGGTACAAGGACGTCCAACACATGCTATCGCTGTTCATGTTGATCGACGCGTGTAAGAAGCTGGTCGAGTACTGCAAGTGCGCAAACCTATAGAGCCAGCTCAGCAAGATGCTCAAGCAGGAGAACGCAACTCAATGGAACTCGCTGCTCCGTTGCCTTCTAAGCATCGAGGAAATGTACAACGAGCTCGTGCCACTCCTGCAAATGAAGGATAAGCTGAGCAAGCTCAATGACATTTCGCGAACGCTCCTCAAGGAACTAATCACTTTCCTTGCCCCCTTCCACCAGGCGACGCTGGTGCTCGAGAAATTCAAGCACCCGACTCTTCACAAGGTCGTGTGGTGGCGCCATGTGATCCTGGGTCACCTTCGGCTGGTCCTGAGCGATGTGGTGGACAAGGATGGCAACATGACAACGGCCAAAGACTCCGACTCGATCAAGGCAATCAAGGGCATCATGATGCCGCTCTTGTACAACAAGTTCGTGCTTAATGATATCCACATCATGGTGTCGTTGCAAGATCCGATCATGAAGTCCCGTCTTGTTCACCTTGGTGTTGAGCGCAACTAGATCGAGCAGGCCAAGGATAAGCTCAAGGATGCGATGATCAAGTACGTGCCCTTGGACGACGAAGAAGAAGACGTTCCGCCTGTTCGATCACCGGTCAGGAAGAAGACGCGCTCGTCGGTTTCGATGTACGATCAAATGCTCGACGACGACGATGAGGAAGACAACGTCCTCTTGCTGAAGGTCACGACGTTGTCACCGCCCTCAATGCAAGAGTCAACAACGAGTACGAGGCGTACATGAAGCACAAGGTCATCGATGGAGAGATGAGGCAGTGCGCTGACAATGACGCTAGCGGTGAGTTCCACGTTCTGTCATGGTGGAGGCGCAAGGGCAAGGACCTGTTCCCGATACTGGCGCGAGTCGTGCGATCCACCCTGTGCATCCCGACATCCAACGCCATGTCCGAGAACAACTTCTTGGACGCTGACAACACCCTGACCAAAAAGCATAATCGACTGAAGCCCCAAATGATAAACAACCTCATGTTCCTGCGTCTAATCGTGACATTTATATGTAACTGTTTACAATAAATCATTGGCACGTCCCTCCTTTAAAAAACACTTCAAAGTACTCTTAAATAACTTTATTTTGGTAATGGACTGATGGGTATGAGTTGGGTGGGTAATGGGTATGGACAAGGTGCCATGGGTGGGTAATGGGTGGGTACAATTGACCCACGCACAGCTGTGGGTCAGGTATGGGTATAGTTATCAAGCCCAATGCAGGACTCTGGTGTTTATTGATGAGACTATGCAAGTATGATTGGTGCTTGCTTTGTTTCCTTTTTTTAGGTCCCTCACCATTACTTACCTGGTTATGAAAATAATAACCTAAAATTTTCATCACAAATACAATACTCGAAAAATCATAATAATCAAAGTCCCCCCATGATTGGGATGATATGTATTTCGTAATTCATGCATCTCCCTACTCCTATGCATCCTGACGCACCCCCAACTCCTCAAGGGACTCAAATGTGAGCCCAAGTAGAAAGCAGCGAAAAAGGAGGAGTCGGAGCACGCTCCTTAGCTCACAACCCTTTGAGGGGTAGAGGGGTGGGTTGGAGCTCCGGGATGGGACTAGGAAGAGTTGACAAGCTTTAGTCATTCACACGGGCCTGCACACAACCCACACAAAGTGGTTAGTGCAAAGTTAGAGCACACTTGGTGCTAGGACGAGCCACGGGCAACACGGACACACAAGACTCACCACGGCCCGGACTTGGGGGAA